>Ga0334722_10000050_pt1 | contig 174278 bp, 276 predicted proteins | sample C3_bottom_MG_FD_207210 | JGI IMG/M metagenome (GOLD analysis project Ga0334722, IMG submission 207210) | Sediment microbial communities from Yellowstone Lake, YNP, Wyoming, USA - C3_bottom | ecosystem: Environmental > Aquatic > Freshwater > Lake > Sediment | place: USA: Wyoming | collected... | reverse complement strand
GACGCCGCCGACGCGCAGCCCGTTGTGCTTGTCGTCGTACGAGAGCCCGAGGAGGATGCCGACGCGATGCCAGATGTAGAGCGGCCCGTCGGTCGTGAAGATGATCGGGTCGATGATGCGGCTCATGCCGGAGGGGGCGACGTGACGAACGATCGCGAACATCACCGGCTTTCCGGCGCGCGTCCTGAAGACGTCCTTGCGTGCGAAGAGCTTCTTCAGCTCGGCCTTCGCCTCTTCGACTTCCGACTTGCCGTGCTTGGCCATGGTGTGGATCCTCAGTTGTGGCGGTAGGCGACCTTGGGGGTGAAGCCGAGCGCCTTGCGCAGCTGCCCCGCGTGTGAGCGGTGATCGTATCGTCAGTCGATCGAATTGACTAGGGGAGAGGGAGGACTCGTGTGCGTGATCACAAATGGATCACAATTTCTTGAATGACCTCGCGGGTCTCTCCGTCTGCCCTTCATGAGATGCGTCCATCTGGCCTTCCCCCTGCTGCTTTGCGCCTGTTCCTCGCCGGCCTTCTCCACCCTTCCGGAGGAGGACGTGGGCACGGCCGACGACGGCATTGTGATGGACGGCAACGGCGACGTGGCGCCGCGTCTCGATGTTGACGCGGAGGCTGGCATAGAGGTCGGCGAGGTGGGTGAGGACGTGGCCAGTTGGACCTCGCCGCTGGCGTCTGGCACCGGCTTTCCAGTTCGGGCGAAGGGGCTCTCTCGCGACTACGGGATCGCCGCGTATCCGGACATCAAGACGGTCGGCGATTTCTTCGTGGGTGTCTTTCCGACGCCGAAGGGGACGAGCATCACGGTGGGGCGCCTCGCGGGAGAGTGGCACGTGGACAATGGGCTCGTGGACGTGCCGGGCTGCGTCGTTCGCTTCGTCGTGCGACTCACCGGCTACGACGTCGGAATCTTCGACGTGACGGCGAAGAGCGGCCCGGTCGTGCGCTTCAAGCTTGTCTTTCCTGCCTTAGAGATCCCGACCGGGTTCTACCTGCGTTACGAAGTGGTGTCTGGACCGGCGTCCACGGGCTGCGGCGCGCTGCGCGAGCCGAACGATCCCACCTCCGGCTTCTCGGTCTATGCTCCCTGAGTGATCGCGTACACGCTCGCGCATGCTGTCGTCATCGTGCCGTTTCGCGTGGGCGACGCAGGCAGGCTGCAGGCCGCGCGACATGTGATCCCGAAGATTCGAGAGACGGGGTTTCGCGTCCTCGTCGTCGAGCAGGCGAGGCAGAGGACGCAGTTGCCGGTGGATGAGAGAGATCACCTCCTCGTCGAGGACGAGGGGCCGTTTCGCCGCGCGCGTCTCCTGAACCTCGGCGCGAGGGCCGTGCCGGAGGCCGACGCGCTGTTCTTCCACGAGTCCGACATGATGGTGCCCGTCGAGACGCTCGTCGGCTGCCTCGACGAATTGAGTCGCCATGACGCGGTGAGCCCGTACGATGGATTCGTTCGACTGACGGAGGAGGAGACGGGTGCGCATCTCTCGTCGGGCCGGTTGCCATCGCACGATGATGCCAGGATCGTCGGCAGGGGCGAGAGGTGGACGATCGCGGGCGGCGTGCTGGCGATGACGCGCAGTTGCCACGAGGCCGTCGGCGGTTGGGACGAGAACCTCGTCGGCTGGGGAGGCGACGACGACGTGCAGGGGATGAAGCTCCGAAAGCTCGGGATGCGTTGCCTGGAGCTACCTCGCGTCGCCCATCATCTGTACCACGGTCGTGCGGAATGGGGCGACGAGGATCGCGAGCGGCACGCGCGCAACGTCGGGACCGTCGACCGCGTGGCCGAGATGGATCGCGACGGGCTTCTCGCGTATGTGCGAGGCAACGACTTCTCTGGGCGTGGCTTGGCCTCTCCGAAATTCTCGCGGCGATACTTCCACGAAGCGATCACGGGTTGGTTCGATTTTGATGACCTGTACCGCGAGGCGGTCGGGCGCGTCGAGCACGGCGGCAAGTTCGTCGAGGTCGGCGCGTTTCACGGGAAGTCGACCGCGTTCATGGCGGTCGAGATCGCGAACGCTCACAAGCCGATCGAGTTCTACGTCGTGGATACCTGGCGCGACCCGGAGGAGGAGACGCTGCATCAGCTCGATGCCGTTCGCCATCGCTCGTTCGACCTCTTCCTCCGACACATGGCGGAGGGCGACGTGTCTGACGTGGTGCGGCCTCTGCGAATCGATTCGGTTCAAGCGGCGAGGATCTTCGACGACGGTTCGCTCGACTTCGTCTTCGTCGACGCCGCGCACGACGAGGTCTCGGTCGCAGCCGACATCTCGGCCTGGTGGCCGAAGGTCAAGCTTGGCGGTCTCCTCGCCGGACATGATTATGCGAGCTGGGCGCCCGGGGTGATCGCGGCGGTCGATCGAGCGTTCGGCGGATCATTCGAGCGGCGAGGCAACAGCTGGCTCAAGCGGAAGTATGACTAGGCGCCAGGCTCTCGATGGCGAGCGCGAGCCCGTCGAGGTCCTTCTTGCAGATCTCGTCGAGCTGGGCGCTTCGCAGTCGCGACAGGTTGCTCCTGCCCGCGTAGTAGGCTGGATCGAAGAGCAGCTTCCGCAACTCTGCCTCCCACGCTTCCAGGTCGCTTCGATCGAGGTAGACGCCCGCGAAGTCGAGGCATTCGCGCAGTCCCGGCGTGGGGTGCGCGACGACGGGGATCCCGCTCGCCATCGCCTCTGCGGCGACGCGGCCGAAAGTTTCGTAGCCCGACGGGCAGAGCAGGACCTTGGTCTCTCGATAGACCTTTCGCACGTCCGGTGTGTTTCCCGCGATCTTGACGTTGGGCGGGATGGGTGACGGAATGGTCTGCTCGCCGTAGGCGCCTATGACGCCGAGGAAGTCGGCGTCCGGCATGCGCTTGGCGAGCGCTAGGAGCACCGGGCCACCCTTCATTATGGATAGGTTCAGAAGGGTGATTCTCTCTCCCCTCTCCACGCGGTAGTCGTCGGAGAAGACGGGTGGTCTGCACACGATGGTCTCCGGCATCCTGGTCTTGCTCCACCTGGCGCGCTCCCCATCGCAGAGATGCTGCGAGTTGAAGATCGCCAGATCGGGTCCGTCGATCCAGTCGTTGTTGTCGTTGTGGATGATGTGCACGAGTGGCCTCTCGAAGGTCTCCGCACATCGCTGAGCCTCTCTCGTTCGATCGAGGTGCGTGAAGCCGATGTCGCACGCTCGCCAAAGTCGACCTCGCTCGGCCATGGTCGGGTAGACGTGCACGGAGACGCCCTCGAAGTCGTAGACGCGCCGTTCCCCGCGGTGCGTGATGACGTGGCACTCATGGCCCCGACGGATCATATCCCTGAAGATGCTGTGCAGCATCCACTCCGCACCCGCGTTGTGGTGCGGTGGGTACATGTGTACGTCGGCAAGGAGCTTCACTGTTTCTTCTCCTGGATGCTGGCAAAATTTCGTCGCGCGATTCGCGCGCGAATTTGCTTCGTAGAGAGATTCATCCATTCAGCCGTGTAGTTGTGGTTTTCGGCGGATTGATCGCGCTCGCTGGGACTCCATGGTTTGTGCCAGAGATGATAGGCGGTTGAGTAGACCTCGTGGTAGGAGAGGCCCAATTTGTAGACCTTCTGCGTTTGGATGAAGTCGTCGCCGCCGAGGCACTTCACGTCTTCGTCCCATCCACCGCTCGCGATGAACGCTTTCCAGGAGAAGATGACCGCACCGCCGCAGAGTGTGCCTCCATGTCGTATGAGGTGACTTCCAGGGGCGAGATCCTCTTGATTGCCACTTTGATAATAAGCAGCCGTGCCCTCTTCGGTCGCCACTGCGTAGCTGTGATAGGGCGACACCACGTCGTGGGTGAGGCTGGCCTCGATCGCCTTCTGCCACTCGGACGGTTCGATCAGCATGTCCGTCTCACAGAAGGCGTAGTGATCTTCGGACGGAAAGTGGTGGAAGACAGTGTTGAGGAGCTTGGGTCGATTGATCGGTCCGTCGTCCTCGACGATGATCTTGTGGTCCCACGGCAGGGTGCTGTTTGGCGTCGGTGTCGTGGATTGCTCTACCAAGAAGATCTGGAATCCAAGTTGTTGTAGTTTTGGGATCACTATCTTGGCGGAAGAGAGCCGACTTGGATCGGAATTGCGGAAGGGCATCGTCACGATCATCGCCTTTGCTCCATTGAAGACGTGGTGCGCGAGATGAAGGCTTCAAGGTCGGTTGCGGGGCTGAGATTCATCCAATCACTGCGGTGCTCGACGAGGTCTTGGTAGACGAGTTCGTCGAGGCTTTTGTGAATCTGGATCGGATTTGGATTGGGTTCCCGAAAAATGACGCCGACGCCGTGGTCAAAGTCGAAGACGGCCGCACGGAGATTGGGTGACTCACGGGCAGCGGCAAACGCGCGCCACGCGGTTCCACAGTAGGTGATGCCCTCGTACTGCTCGTTGTGCGGGTTACAGTCATGCATGACGATTGCGCCTCCCTCGGAGAGTGCCTCGATGGCGTGATGAAGATCACGTGAGGCCTGGGAGTGGTGGTGATCGCCGTCGATGAAGATGAGGTCGAATCGTTCCTGATTGCTGGAGAAGAATGCGTCGCTGGTGGTTTTGAGGGTCCCGCCACAGACGGGGTCCACGCCGACCTTGCGCCGGCAGCGAACGACGGAGAAGCATTCGTTGAGGTAGCAACCAATCTCCAGATAAGACTGGTAAGCGCGTCGATCGATGAGAGCCTGGATGAGGTGGATGCGATCCATATCAAGCTCAAGGAGTCTCAGGATGCGGCGTCGACATCGACGTTGCGCAACAGATCATAGATGGCAGACACGCTCATCACGTTGTCGGCCGAGCTGTATTCATGGTTCGGGTGGCTCGGGCTGATGCCAAGCAATGTATCGGTGGGCTCAACAGGCACGGAAGGTGAGATGACGAAGTAGGGTTTGCCGTTGACGCTTCGTCGGCTCGTACGCGGGCATTCTTCCTCGCTCAGTAATATCTCGTGGATCTTCTCGCCGGGCCGGATGCCCGTGACCCTGTAGGAACAGGATTGTTTGGGGCTCCAAAGCCGAAAGGCTGCGTCCACCACATCCAGGATGTTCGCGCTTCCGACGCAAGGCACGAAGAGTTCGCCTCGATGGCCAATGGCCAGGGCCGCGAAGATGGTGTCGATGGCCTGATCTAGCGTGAGTAGGAATCGCGTCATCTCAATCGTCGTGATCGTACAAGGCTCACCGCGCCGGATCTGATCTCGGAACAGTGGCAGGACCGATCCGCGTGAGGCGATCACGTTACCGTAACGGACGGCGATGAAACGGGAGCCCAAACAACGCGCATTGCCTTCGTGCAGAAAGATGCGCTCTTGGAGTGCCTTGCTCATTCCCATCGCGTTGACGGGCTTGCACGCCTTGTCGGTGGAGATGCATACCACTGTGCGCGCAACGCGTTCCGTATTGCGATCGTGCCGCTCTACTGCGCGCACGATGTTCTCAGCGCCGATCACGTTCGTCTTGACGGCCTCGAATGGCTGGTGCTCGCAGGTTGGGACTTGTTTGAGCGCGGCCGCGTTGATGACGATTTCGGCTTCGGCGATGACTGAGTCTATGTCGTCTGGATCGCGCACGTCGCCGAGACGGAAATCCACGTGGGTCTTCGACGTCTTGCAAGCTTCTTCTAGCGAGAGTGCGAGGGCGTGCTGCTTCGCTTCATCTCGGGAGAACACCGTGATGCGACTCGGTTGACCCGCCTCGCCTGTCAAGATACGCCGGATCAGGTTCTTGCCGAGCGAGCCAGTGCCGCCGGTGATGAGAACTGAGGCACCGGCGAGAGGCGGCATCCTCTCCTTCAGGGACATGGCCGCACTTTCGGATATTCGGCCGCATCGCGCGCGATGCCGTCTGCAAGTTCAAACCATGTCGGTTGCACGATCCCGATGGTCTTCTGGAGAAGCGCACCAGAGAGAGCGCGATTGCATGGTGGCGTTTGTTGGTCGACCTGGATCTGGACATCCATGTCGAGCGCGTCACGTAGGATTTCCAAGAGTCTTCGTTTGTTGAGTGCCGCTGAAGTCACGTGATAGAGACCATGGAGCGTGGCCTTTTCTTCGAGGATGAGTCCGATGAGCCAGGCGAGATAGCTGGTTGAGACGCCCGAGAAGATGTGTTGTTCAAAGCCGCGAACGGTTCTTCCGCCTTGGGACAAGAACCAATCGAGGAGGCCCAAGTGCCTGGATCTCTCTCGGCCGAGGATCGAGGTCCTAAGCGTGAGCGCATTGGGGCGGTTCACGATTTCGCCCAGCATCTTGCTTCGACCGTACAGATCAGTCGCGTTTGGCGTGTCGTGCTCTGTATAGGACTGTCCAGACGGCAGAGTGCCGTCGAAGACGCAGTCTGTGCTGATGTGGATGAGTCGAGTCGGCAGGCGTGCGAGCCAATGTGGTAGGAAGCTGTTGATGAGGATGGTGTCGGCCGAATCCGCCTCGGCTTTCGGACGTTGCTTGATGACACCCACGCAGTTGACGATTGCATCGGGCATGGTTTTGGACTCGAAGTCGTGACGATCGCTTTCCCTTGAGAAGTCGCAGACGAGCCCATCTCCGCCTGGATCTGTGGCACTGCGTGAGAACCCGACCGCCTCGTGACGCTTACCAAGGACTTCGCAGACTTTGTGACCGAGCATGCCGGATGCGCCGAGGACCCAGATCTTCACGGGATGTCCTTCTTGCCGCTCTTGGAAGCCTCACTCGTGTAGGTCTCACACGCGTAGTTGGCCAGCAGGCTCGCGGCCTTCACCACGTCGTCCGGGTCCATCTTGGCCGACAGCTGGTCGAGTTTTTGGATGAATGCGCGCTCTACCTCCGGGAAGGGAAGCCCGTCGTCGGTGCGACAGCGTCGCAGATGTTGGAGCAGCCCCTCGTATCGCGCGAGCGGTTCGAGATCGGCCCGGTCCATCTCGTCGAAGATCAACTGCACGGCCTTCCGCTGGGCTTCGGACAAGCCGTCGTCTGTCGTGAATCCGGTGGCAGTGTCGTAGGTGACTCCGGCGGTCCACCTTGGCAGCGGCGTCTTCGCGACGCGCAGCTCGATGCGGCGCTTCTGCCACGCGGGGAGGTTCGCGCAGAGGCTTGAGACGTTGTGCTCGAAGGTCTCGGAGATCTCGGCGGCATGATCGGGATTGCGCACTCTGGCCGCGAGCATGGATCGAAATTCCATCTCGTAGAGGACGCTCTCCCTCGGGATCCTCACGAGGATCTGCAGCATGCCGGCGGCGTAGTAGGTCAGCGCGCCGAGGCCGATCATGACGCGAAGGTCGCCGTGTCGCGCGAGGCCGACGGGGAGCGTGACGACTGCGACGAAGAGATCGAGAGGGATGGTCGTGAGCGGCTCGATCGTGCGTGTGCCGATCTTGAATCGCGGCGGGACGTTGAACTCCGACATCCCGCGCTTGCTGTACGCATGGATCGTGCTGAGCAAGAGGAACGTGACGAGCGCGGGCCCGACGGCGCCGAGCGCCGCTCTGAGCTGATGCCAGGCCTCCATCATCACTTCACCCGTCTCTCGTCTCTCAGGCGTGTCGTTGTTGTTCGATGCGATTCGTTTTGGTGAACCACGTGTCGAAGGCGCATGTCAGGGCTCGGCAAGAGGGCGCGTGTCAGGGCACGGCATAAACGAAGCCGAGGATGTGGCCGTGGACCATGACGGGGTTGGGGGCGACGTTCTTCACGTGCAGGTCGACCGCGCCGTTCTTCTCGATCATGCCGAGGTCCGGCGTGTGGTTCTCAGCGATGGAGGCGATGAAGGCCTCGCCGATGAGTTCGCCTTCGCCGTCGAGCTTGCTCACGCCGAGGTCGGTCGAGCCCTCCTTGCGGACGCGGATGTCCTCGATGAGGAGGCCTCGGACGCAGAGGTGGTGGAGCACGATGCGTTCGGGATGGAACTCGCGACCCATGTTGAAGGTGACGATCTCCTTCTTGCCTGGGACGCAGAGGACGCCCTTGCACCGGACGAGCGCGGTGCGCCGGACGGGGCGAGGCGCTGCGGCGGGGGTGGGCGTGGACGCGACGCTGGCGGGCGTGGGCGTGGGCGTGGGCTTGTCGGAGGCCTCCGTCCCAGCGCGGACACCTTCGGTGCCGCTCGGCTTGACTTTCGGTCTGCCCGGTGTGACCTGCGGAGCCTGGGGGCCTGTGCCGTTCTGCGGCGTCGGCTGCGACGTGGGCTCCTGCTGACGCGCCTCGGCGCCGCTTTCCTGCTCGGTCATCTTGGATGCTCCCCGGGGTGGCTGCGGTCAAGCCGCAACGAGAGTGGAGAGAGGACCGTAGCACGGTGAGGTTGTGCGGAACAAGCTGCTTGTGATCACCTTTCGGAGACGGCCTTCATGGCGCGTCGAACGTGCAGATCGAGCGACTTCTGCTGGCCCGTCGTGAGCCTCTTCCAGGCTCGGATCGCAGCGCTCTGGGGAATCTGCCACTCGGCGGCGGCGACGGTGTGCGTGAGCCAGGCCTCGCGATTCATGCGCGTGTTGGTGAGAACCTCGTGAGCTGCGTCGTAGGCGCCCTTGCCGTTAGGAGCCGTCGAGGATCCAGTCGATGCGCTCGGCGACGAGGCCCGGATCGTGCGCCATGGCCTCGTAGAACTTCTGCTCCTCGGCGCGGCGCTCGGCGAGGGAGAGCTTCTTCCAGTCGGCGTCGACCTCGCGGAGGTTCGCGAGGAAGAGCTGGCGTTCGTTGCGCTCGTACTCGGCCTGGGTGGGGATGGGCATGATGCGGATTGCTCCTAGTCGCTCTCGGTCTTGTAGAGGAGTTCGTCGAAGGCGGCCTCGCCGAGCAGCTGCTTGAGGGAAGCGGCCTGCTTGCCGACGGCCCTGTAGGCGTGCTCGGCCTTCCGCGAGTCGGTGCTGTAGCCGTATTCGCTCGCCCAGTCGTCGAAGTCCTTCGCGTTCTCGAAGCCCATGGCATCGAGCGACAGTGCCGAGAAGACCTCCGTGATCCTCGGCTCGGCGCCGTGGTGGCCAGAGCCCTTCGAGAAGTAGGTGCTGAGCGTGCGCTTCTTGCCGCCGGCTCGGGCGACGATCTTGCAACGCCAGTGGTTCGCCGTCTTCGACCATTCGTCGCCCTCCATGAGCGGATTTCGATCGATGCTCTCGCACGTCCCCATTCGGGTCCGCTGCACGAACCAGCGTTCTCAGTCCCATGTTCTCCCCGCTCTCTATTCGCACGCATGACGCACCTCTGAGCCGTGCCTGCTGCGGCAGACCGAGCACGAGTCGCCGATGGTCTCGCCGATGGCCGTGAGCGCACGGCGGGCTGACACCTGTCCCTCGGGCTCGTCCTGGTTGTCGTAGATCGAGACCAGTGTGGCGATGGCGGCGAGCTTCTTTTCCAAGTCCTGCGATTGAGTGTGGTACTTGTCGCGCTCTGCGACGAGTGAATCGAACTCGCGTTGCCGCTCGCTTTTGCGCTCGCCGCCTAATCGCGAACCCCCACCAGGCATCGGCAGCTCGCCCTCATCGAGCGCATCGGCAATGGCGTTGCAGAGCGGCTTGACGGCAGCGCACTCGGCCTTCGTCTCGCCGTAGCTGGCAACGGCGTACTGGCCTACCTCGTCGAGGAACACGACGACGGCTTGCCGGGCTTTGGCGGCTTCGCAGGCCCGTTGTGCGTGGATGACCTTCGGGTTCATGGCTTCGGCTCCTTCGGCGGAAAGCAGAACGCACCGAGTGACGTATTCAGCACGGCCACCATGAGCGCGTTTCCGGCCCACTCACTGACTGACTGCTTCGCCTCCATCGCGCGGGCTCGCACGTAGTCTCGCAGCGGCGCCTCGACCCAGATCGACAGCATGACCTTGCCGTTGTTCGCGGGGTGCTTGTTCACTGCGGCCCCCGATCCGGCGTGTGGTCGTACCAGTCAGACGGCAGATCGAGGAGACCGGCGCCGAGTCGCTTGGCCATGTCCTTCTCGGCGCACGCGCGGCACATGGTGTGGTCGAGCTCCTGCGGCGAGAGGCATTTCCGGCACTTCGGGCACAGATAGGGGCCGAGCGCGTACTCGGCCGACTCGGCGCGCTTCTTCCAGTGGTCGCGGTCCTCGCGAAGCTCGTTGATGGCAGCGATTACATGCGTCCAGTTGAGCGCGAGCGGAGCGCCATCCTCAGGGCGACATTCGCCGAGGGCCTCGGCGGCATCAGCAAGCCACGGCGGATTCCCGTTCATGTGTCGCACCCCGTATTGTCAGTGAGCGGTTCTCGGTCCTCGTCTGTGAACGCCACGTTCGTGCAGAACTCAGCGAGCAAGCGCACGTTGGGTTGGATGAGATCGGCGTAGAGTTTCGCTTTCAACTCGGCCGGCGCGTCGCACTTGTCGCCCATCGTCGCGGCGAGAGCGCGGATGCGCTCGGTCACTTCGGCTTCGAGGTACTCCCAGTCCAGCGGCGCCGATGGCACTGCCATGATCACGCACCCCGGATCGTGTCCCTCGATTGGGTGGAACTCAGGGCCAGTGCATCGGCATTTCTTGTTAACCGGCGCGGTCGGTTTCGCGCTGTTAACCGCTTTCCGGCGCAGTTGAAAGACGGCGCGTTGAGCCTGGATCTTGTCCATTGGGGCTCCATCCGGCCCGATCGGCACGCTGTGCTGCCAAGCGCCGCGTCCGTCGTATTCATCGATTGCCCAGCCTTTACCGCTATCTAGCGGACGGACATGGAAGATTGAGTTGCTCATCGGCTGTTAACTCCGATCCTTGTTAACCGACATCGAGTGATCGAATGCCTCATCGAGAGGTGGTGCTTCTTCACGAACGCTTCCATGGACGGACTGGGCATCGAAGATTCTCCTCTACCTGAGACGAGTGGCGGTGTCTTTTCATTCAATCTGCACTACGAATTGAAATATGCGCTACAGACCGAAGAACCCGAGCGGGCTGGCAGAGATAGCCGGCGTCGCCCCGAGGCTAGTGATGCCAGAGTAGGCCCTGGCCACGATGGGTCCGAGGGCGGCTCCGGAGAGGTCGCCGTAGGGCGATGCGCCTCCTGCCTTCGCGAACGAGGTCACGGGGCCCTGCGCGAGCGTTCCGAACGTGGTCTCTGGGGCGAGCACGATCTCGTCGCCGCTCGCGCCTCGCGCGCGAATGGCGCTCGGGCCGACCTTCTCGCCTCCGCCGAGGCCGCGCAGGTCGATCGCGTCGACGGCTGGCGTGAAGATCTTGCTCGCTGGCTGGAACCAGTCGCCCTTCTCGGTCATGCCGCGCTTGGCGGCGACGTAGACGATGAACGGGAACCTGTCGGTGTAGAACCAGGCCAAGTCGTAGTCGCCGTTCGGCAGCGCCCTATAGGAGAAGGCCCAGGGAGCCTCGACGCCGACCATGCCGGTCAGAGGCGTGCCGACGACCTCCATGCCGGCGACAGACACACCTTCGACTCGCGTGCGGAGGAGGACACTCATGGTCGAGATCGTAGCATCGGTGAGATCGGCGGGGCTACGGGAGCGGGATGCTCTTTGAACCAGCGGCGCCGAAGGCGGCCGCGTTTGGAGTGATCTCGACGACGAGCCCGGGGTCGAACTCCGGGTTGACCTCGTGTCCCGCGTAGCCGAACGGGTTGCAGATGACGCGCGGCGCTCCGAGCGAGTATCGCATAGACGTGTGGGTGTGTCCGTGGATGGCGAGCTGCGGCTTGCGCACGGCGATGAGGTCCTCGATGTCGCAGACGAAGAACGCGTTGAGCGGCGAGCCCGCAAACTGCGGCGCGACGGACTCTTGGCTCGGGAGGTAATGTGTGAGGAGCACGTCGCCCTCGTGCAGCTCGGCGCGCAGGAAGTTCTCGGCCTGCTCGTTCTCCTCGTAGACCCACTCCTCGAAGTCGGAGATGACGCTGAAGTCATTCATCTGGTGCTTCGGTGCGTGGTTGTTTTTGTGAAACCACAGCGGCGTGCCGAGGACGCGTACATCACCGACAGTGCAGATCTCGTGATCGAGCCAGCGGAGGTTCCGGCAGCGTGGGCTCGTGAGGATCTTCACGCGCCACTCGTCGAGCGCCGGCTTGGTCGAGCCGTAGAACTCGTGGTTGCCAGAAACGAAGATCACGAGCGGGTACTTGTCGCAGAGGAGTCCGAGCGCGTCGGGCAGGGATCTCTTGGCGAAGACGCCGTACATGCCGGGCACCGGACAGAGGTCGCCCGCGACGACGAGCGCGTCAGCGCCTGTCTCCTCGGCGGACGGCAGGCTCTCGACGAAGCTGCGGCCGGCGTCAGCCATGAACTCGAAATGAAGGTCTGAAAGGACGTGCAGCCGCGGCATGGTGTCAGCTTTTGCCCAGCGGCGCCGAAGGCGACCGCGTGGTGAACAGATGCTTCATGCCGCTTCCAGCGCACTCGGGGCAGTCGTCGAATGGGCCTTCTCCGTTTCCGAAACAGCTGTCGCATGGCTCGGGTTGCTTTTCGGGTGGATGTCTGGAACGCCATTGATCCTGCTCGATGCAGGCGCGGCAGAGCGCGCTGCCGGGCATCGTGGGCTCTCCGCATCGATCGCAGTGCTCGCTCATCTTTTTGCTCTTTTCGAGTAGGAATGGAACGGGTCGAGCACGAACGGATCGTGACCTTCGCTGCCTCCCAGCGGCAGGACCGCCACGCGGATCCTGTCGAGGAAGGCCTTCAGGCTGCAGGGGTGCACGTCGAAGAAGGGACGCTCCTTGGACTCACGGCGCAGCGCGCCGGTCCCGTGCCTGCGGAGGCAGTTCGCGACGGTGCCGTCGAAGATCTTCCGGAAGAGCGAGAACTTGTCGGCGTAGATGACGAGGTCTCGATGGGTTTGGATGGGTTCCTTTTCGATGCGGATGAGGCCGGCGCGAAATTCGAGGATGCCGGTGGACAGCAGCATCTCGGCTTCCAGGAGGGACGCGCGGCAGACGAGGTGACCGCCCGGTTTGAGCACGCGGCCGATCTCGTCGCTCACGAGGTGGGCCGGACCTTCGGTTACGATCGCGGCGACGGACTCCGTCGCGATCTTCTGCAGCTGCTCGCGAGCGACATCGACGCGTCTTCGCGCGTCGCGGATACTGGCGATGTGGACGGCTTCCGCTGTCTTCATTGCAGATACCTGATCATCGTGTCGATCTCTTGGGGCGTTCTGCCGCGTGGCTCTTTGCCCTTTGCGGCCAGGACGTTGACGGCCGTGTTGGGATCGGACATGGCCGCCTTGAACTCTTCGAGGTGACGCGTGCAGCGCGGGCCCAGCACCGTCTCGGCGATGGCGTTCTCCTCGCAGAGCGGCGCCTTGAAGGATCGCACCATGGCTACGAGGAACTCCGCGCCGTTCTCGGCCGGTTTCCGCGGACGGTCGACGGCGCGGCACTTCATCTTCATCTTGGACCCGGACTCGGGCTCTGGCTCGGCTTTCGGCTGACGCGCTCCAGCAGGTTCTTGCACGCCTCGTCCCCCGGGTCGATCTTGAGCGCGTCCTCGAAGCAATGGCGAGCCTCGTTGGTCTCACCGAGGTCCATGTGGCAGCAGCCGAGCAGCCTGTACGCCTCGATCTCCAGATGTAGCGTTGTGATCATCTTCGTCGGCGGTGGAGGTCTCATCTCGATTGAGCGCACGAGGATCGTCATGGCGCGCTCTCGGTTGCGCCGGAACTCTTCGCCGCGGCTCGCCTTGAGGTAGAGGATTTTGCCGGCGGCGATCAGCGGCTCTCTCCACTGCTCTTTGACGATGGAGGCGTGCAGGGCATGCTGCAGCGCCTCGTCGAGGTCGAGACGCGCGGCCGCCAACTCGCTCAAGAGGAGCAGCGCGCAGGCCAACTCGTCCTCGAACTGTGAGATCTGCGTGTAGAGCAGCAGCCACTTCCTGGCCGCCGCGTACTCGCCTCGATCGGCGAACTCTCTGCCGAGATGGAAGACGTTGCGCGCGGTCGGCTCCTCGCCGCCCTCGACGAGCTTCTTGAGGATACGGAGGTTCCGATCGGGATCTCGACGCGGCCCCTGGCGGAATGGCCTCTGGATGACCACGAGCGGCGAGAAAGCCTCGTGGCTAGGACCGTCGGCGTGTAGCACTTCGTGGATGCGCCCCCGCCATCGGTATTTGCCGCGGGCAAAAACACGCTCGCGGCTGAAGCGCTGGACGACTTGACCTCTGAGCCCGAGCATCTGCGTGTCGAGGCAGAGGTGGCACGCGCCGCCGCCTCTCGCGATCTCGGGGAGCTTCGAGTGCTCGATCGCAGCGGCGAGCTGATCGCCGCCGACCACCACGTCTGAGGCGTCGAGCCACATCATGAAGGACGCCTCGACTCCAGCGAATTTCGTCCAGCGCTCTGTGGCTTCGAGGGCGTGGTTGCGTGCGTCCGCGAAGGAGAGGAGCACGCCGTCGGCTCGACCGTCAGCATTGGCTCCGTGGAATTTCGTCACGTGCTCGGTGTAGCTCTTCGCGATCTTGAAGCTGTCGTCCGTCGAGCCCGTGTCGACGATGGAGATCTGATCGACGTGTGGACTGATCGAGTCGAGACAGCGACGCAGCACTGCCTCCTCGTCGCGGATGATCATCGAGATGACGACAGGGGCTTTCAAAATTGTCTCCTTCCGCCGCGGATGACGGTGAGGCTCGATCGATCTTCGACGCGTTTCGCGGCGTCGAGCAGCGACAACGCGACCTCGCGAGCCAGCTGCGGGTCGAGATCGACGCAGATGTGGCTGTCTCGGATCGTGAGGCTGAGGCTCACCCTTCTGTCTTCGTCATGGACGCGGAGGTAGAACTCGCCGACGCTTCCGAACTTCCCGAACGCGCTACTCATGATTGTGTCCATTCGTTCTTCTTGGCCAGCCACATGGAGATGACGAGGTTGCCGCGGTCACCAGGCTCGTGCGCAGTCGACCTGTGCTCGTCGATCTGGCTCTTCGGGATCCACTCCTCATCGTGATCGGTGATGGCGACGAGCAGCGCCTTGTCGGTCTCGCGGACGATGCGGACGTCTTCGAGCACGTACTGCTCAACCTCCTTCTTCTCGCGCGTCACGACATCGTCTCACTGGAATAGATCTCGGTGAGGTCGAGCACGTGATCGAAGTCTTTCAGGTTGATCGGATCGGTGCTCTCCGGATCTCGTCGAACGGCACAGAGCCTCTTCAGCGCTTCGAGGACGGCACTCGCCTTCGAGACGCGCTCGACCTGATCGAAGAGGTTCGTGGCTGTCAGCAGATCGAGTTCGCTTTTGCAGAGGTTCTTGCAGAGGATGACCGCCATGTGTTCGTCCAACGTGCCACCGCAGTCTGGGCAATGAGCCTTGCCGTCGATCTTTGAGGTGATCCACTTCGAGGTCATCGTGACCGTCTTCACGATGACACCTCCGCCTGGTTTTGCGGCAAGGGCAGGCGCAGCTGTCGCTTGATCTTCTCCTGCGCGGCGAGGCCTCCGCGCTTGCCGCACTCGATCGCGAAGGCGTCGCCTTTCTGGAACGCGTGCGCGACGCCCTTTCGATGCGCAGCCTTGCCGCCGGCAGACGCGATCTGCCGCTGCTTCTCCCGGCTCATCGCGGCGAATCCTCGCTTGCCGCGGCCGATCTTCTCGTGGGCGTCGAGTGCTGCGTCGCCGAGTGACGTGCGCACGAAGTTGCCTCCCCACTCGCCGTTCATCAGCTTCCTTGCGAGGAGCGCGCGGATCGACTGCGGTCGGACGGCGCGCAGTGGATCCGGCAACCGCTTCAGGATCGAACCCTGGAGCGCGGTGAGGTGGTCGTTTTGCCTCATGTCGCGTCCACCTCCATCTTGACCGTCTCCGCGATCGACCAGAAGGCTTTCGTCTTCTTGCTCGCCGAATGCTGTCTCAGCTCGATGCGTTTGCGCGGCCCGTCCACGACGAGGATGGCTTCCGGTCGAAAGACGAGCGCCTTCTTCATCCACTCGGTCTTCTGCAGCGCGTCGCCGAGCGTGCCCTCTACGATCTGCTCCAGGCCCTTCGCCAGCGGTCTCGGAGAGAGGGCAAAGACGTGCCAGCGTTCGTAGATGCCGAGGTGCCTTCCCTCGGGGTCGAGCGCGAGCGAGATGATCGCATGGGGATGCGGATGTCCATGTTCGATGGACGCATGGTGTTGACTCTCCGCGTGCATGAATTCCGGGTCACCCTCGCGGACGATCTTCGAGCCCGTGAAGATGGAGAGCATTTCGTCGATCGCTACTGGTTGATCGTCTTCCTCCATGTTCACATGTGACTTGGCGAAGATCTTCGCGAGCTTCTCGTTCGGCGTCAGCTCGATCGTCGCCACGATCGCTTCCGCGGGCGGCGTCTTCTCGACGGGCGCGAACCCCTCCGGCAGCGAGAGGTCGGATGCGAAGAGGTCGGACTGCCGCGGGTCGCGGCAGCCCGGATCCTGGTAGGACCACGTGCCCTTTTTCAGAACGCGGTCGCCTTCGGCACCGCTTGGCAGGCGGTACTCCGGCAGGCCCTTGCTGCGGCTGCGCTCGACGCCGCAGCGACCGCACCGCTCGGTCTTGCCCGTCGCGGTGAACTCGTGCCGAAGAGGTTTCACGGCGCCTCAGCCGGTCGAGATCGGCGCCGTCGGACTTGTGGCGATCGGGCCGCTCGTGGACACGGCCGGCGCTGCAGACGGCGCCGCGAGGTTGCCGTGCGGCTGGAAGTGGAAGATCGGGCACTGCGCGTCCTGTGTCTTGCTCGCCTCGTTGCGTGGGCCCTTGCACACGGGGCAGATCTCCTGTGAGATGCCGAGCCTCGCGGTGCGATCCGCCGGAGTCGCGTTGGAGCCGCCGGCAGCAGCTCCCACTGGCACTCCGGCTCCTCCTGGCGATCCGATGGTCTGCGGTCCGGCGACGGAGATGCCGACGGGCGTCGCCGGCATGAAGGCAGTGCCTGCAGCTCCTGCAGCGGGGCCGGCGTAGCCGCCGCCGCCAGCGAGCGTGATGCCCTGGGTGACGACCGGCGCGATGCTGGCCTTCGGCAGCTGCTCCAAGGCCGCGGCACGGGACTTCACGGCTGCGAGCGCGATGGTCGCCGCGAGATCCGTGAACTGGTTCGCCGGCTTGCTGATCGCACCGCCTGGATTGCCGGCGATGACGCCGCTGATGATCTGTCCGTAGACTCGGTCGAACGCCTGCTTCTCTTCGGAATCGTTTTCGGACATCACGCGTCTCCTTCTGCGCCGCTGCCGGTCGGCACGGTCACCGTTTCGGGGTTGTGGTTCTTCCGCCGGCTCTCGCGGGCGATCTGCGTCATCGCGTCCTTGCACGCCTGGTGGAATCGCTCCCAGACGTCCTGGTCTTCCGGTTCGTCGAGCTGGGCGAAGGTCATCAGCCACGCGGCCAGATCGATCACGTCGTTGCCGCGCACCGCCTTCTGCGCGCTGATGAGTGCGCCGCTGTCGTCCACCTTCTGATGCACCGTCAGGCACACTTCGCGGTCGCCGTCTTCGATCACCAGTCCCCCGTCGTCGATCTCGATCTTCATCTTTTTGCCCTTCCCTGACATGCGTGATCTGATGCCAGGCTCTCTGCTGACCATGGTCCTGCCGGATGCTGAGCTTCCAGCGCGGCGACACGGGCTTCGAGCGCGGTGAAGCTCTTCAGCGACGCCTCGGCGAGCATGATGCTGTGCCGAATCGTGGCGGTGAAGAATTGAGGCCTCTCTTCCATGGTCCGAAGCGCGATGAGCAGCATCTTCAGATCGGGGGCAGAAGGAAGGCTCTCCGTCCTTCTCATCTCACTCTTGGCGCCGGGCATCATCCGGCGTCCTCCGGCGGGAGCTTCACGGGGTAGCGCTGTACCTCGCCGATGATCCATCGGCAGACTTGGCGAGCGACCTCGCGATCTCTGTCGGTGAGGCTCGCCCAGTCGCTCTCCAGGAAGATGTCGTCGGCGCGGCGCAGGTCGTGGATCAGGATCCGGATCTTGTCGCGGGACTTGACGCGAAGTGGCTTGTCGCCGCGCGCGGACTTCTCCAAGGGGACGCCCGGTTCGCCGGCGGACTTGCCGAACATCTGTCGCCAGGCCGTCATCATCTCTTCCTTGGAGTCGAGCGAGGAGAGCCTGATGTAGTCCATCGTGCTCGCCGCGTCGTCGTGGCGCTTGAACGCGTCGAGGATCGGCGCGGGCAGCCTCTCGATGCAGCGGATCAAGTTGTTGACGTGACCCTTGCTCTTGTGGAGCTTGTGTCCGATCTGATCGCCCGTCAGGTCGTAATCCTTCTTGAGCAGCGCACAGCGACAGGCAAGCTCGTAGGCGCGGAGCTTCCATCGATGCTCGTTCTCGGCGAGGTTGTCGAGCATCGCGTCGCACTCGCTGATGTCCTTGACGAGGCAGTGAACCTCGGTGAGGCCCGCGAGCTTGCACGCGCAATGCCGCACGAATCCTGCCACCAGACTGTATCGTTTGCCGGATTTGGTCGGCTTCTCCAGCGTGCGGACTTCGAGGTTCTCCAGGAGTCCCCGCTCCTTGATGTCGCTCACGAACAACAGGAAGTCCTTTTCACGCACGTCGATCGGGCCCCGCGCGTTGAACTTCGCGTCGACCTCGATGTCGTCGAGCTTGATGATCTCGATCCTGCCCTTGCCGACGGGCAGGAAAGTCGTGGCTTCGGCGCCCTTTCCGTTGGACTTCTCTGAAGTCTTCTCGGCCTTCTCGCCGATTCGTTTCACCGCATCGGCCGCAGCGCCCATCGTCGTCGACTCCCCTCGCAGATGTTGCGAGATCCCCGGGTTGGTTCATGTGTATACACTCTCGTTGGACTCCGTGGCAAGATTCTTTTGTCCTTTCGCGTGACCTGATGCTTGGAACCCCTAGAACCTGTGGACGGGGATGACGCCGTAGCCGTGGTCCTGGTTTCGCAGGAAAGTCTGCATGCGCGCGATCTCGCGGAAGCCGTCGTGGGGGTTCATGAAGACGATGGGGCGGCCGTTCGGCAGGGTCAGAAGTCCGAAGTGGAATGGATCGAGGCGGTCCTGCCACATGATGGCGAAGCCGACCATCTCCCCGAACCCGGCGCGCGAGGCCCACGTCTCGCCGGGTCGCGCCGGCGCCATGAGCGCGTCCTCGGGCGCTACAGGTTCGGGTGACTCCTGGCAGACGACCTTGAGGCCGTGGCGATCGATGGTGCGCGCGAGCGCGACGGCGGCCGTGCGTGCCTCCTCCTCGGTCGAGGCGCCGACCGCGAGCGCGAGCAATCGCTCGATCTTTTTGCTGACCTTGGGCCAGGAGGACTGGTCGAGCTTCTCCCTCTTCGGCTCGGGAGGAGCCTTGCCGTTTGCCTTGGACTTTTTTGGGACGCGCACGAGGGAGGAGGTCGTTCTCATTGTCAGGCCCTCTTGCAGACCTTGAGGTGCACGCGGTGGTCGAGGTAGGCTTTCGGGTCGACGAGGATCTGGGTGATCCAAGCGGCGGCCGGCTCCTCGTCGTGGCTTCCGTCGTCGCGGCGAGCGAGCACGATTTTGACGGAGAAGCTTTCGTGCTCCGCCTCGAATCGCTCGATGAGCGCGATGAGCGATCGGTTGGCCTGACGGCAGGCGTCGACTTTGTGTTCCTCTTCGAGGCTGCTGCCCTTGGGCCACGCGGAGACGTAAGGCATCAGACGATAGATGTAGATCTCGGCGGTGTGGCCGCCGAAGCCGTTTTCGCCGAGCCGCGCTTCCACGAGTTCTCCCCAGATCGAGAGCGCCTGCATCATGCTGAGGTTGTGCATGGTCAGGAGTTCCCGCGCGCGGAAGGTGTGCATCGACAGCGACGGAGGGCACCCACTCCTTCGCAGAACAGGCGTGCAGGTGGTTCGCAGACAGGCGTGTGTAGCTTGGCGAGTTCGAGCTGGAGAAGCAGCGTAAGCAACGTGATCATGGCTTGAACTCTGGCGCTTCCGGCATCGGAGTTTCCGTCCCGCGCCATGCGGGGCACAGGCATGCGCTGGGTCCTCCGGCATTCTGTCGGCACTGCGTCTCGGACATGGCCTCGTCGAAGTTTCGATGGGGCTGGCTCTGGTAGCTCTGCCTTTTGTGTAGGAGGCGGCCGTGGCCGCAGTCCTCACAAGGATCGTGCTTGGCCCAAGCGGCAGCATAACGAGCCCCGACTTTCGCCGCGTAGAACGTCGGACTGATGACCGCATCGACCGCGTCGAGAAAATCTTCGACCGGGATCGGCGGGTCGAACTCGACGCCGACGTGCGGGACAGCATCTTCGGTCTTCTTGTCGTCGCTCATGGCTCGGTACTTTCGCACATCGGTCGCGGCATTCCGGAGGCTCGGACGACGAGCGGTTGCCAAGGCTGGAAGGCCAGGTACAGTCGTACGATGGCCTCCCCGTAGTCACGGCCGTTGACGGTGGGGCAGAGCCGCAGGTGGGCCTGGGCCCGGAGGCAGCGTGGCGACAGCGGGTGTTCGCAGCAAGCGTAGAGTCGGCCGTTCATGTTCCAGGAGTCGTCCTCCGCGCAGGTGAGGAGGAGCGGCAAGAGCAATCGAAGGATCAGCGGGCTCACGGTGTCCCCCACTCTTGCCATGGAGCGAGGTGACCGTGGATCTGCCAACTCCACGACGGCCCCTCCCAGCAGTGCATGGGGTCGGGCCACACGGTCAACGAGATCGAGCCGACGATGGCGCCTGGTCGATACCAATGCCCGTCGTCCCACGCGCGAGCTGGCTTTCCGCCGCGGAAGCGGTCGATGATGAAGGTCCGGCCGAAGCCGTGGCCGCAGTCCACGTCGTCGGCGACGACGTGCACGTGGACGCCGGCCGCCGTCGTGAGCGTCGCGAGCGCGAGGAGGAGCGTGATCATGTCACCGTTCCAACGCGGTCACCTGCGGCGCCGCTGGGCTCCAGGTCTCGCGGATTCACGGCTTCGAGGTCCCGAGGCGCGAGCCACAATTGTGTGACCATCATTCCGTCCTCCGCACGTTGATGACGATCGAGGTCGACGATGCACAGTGTCTCCACGATCCAGTCATAGGGTGGTTTCGCTGGCTTGAGTGTGGGCAGGTTTCGCTGGATGACGCCGGTAGCGCCGACGAACGCGCGTTCGAGTCCCGCGTCGATGGCGGACGAGAGAACCCTGACGTGTGTCGTAGGCGGAAGCTCGCGCGTGATCATCACCAGCTCCAGCTTTTGGTGGACGGACTCTTCGCCTCGATCTTTCGCGCCACGTGCGCGGGAATCTTGCAGTCGATGTAGAGCACTTCGACCAGACGCAGGAAGTCTACGTCATGGTGGCCCACGTCGTCGCCGAGAAACTCCTGACAGAGATCGTGGCAGCACTCGTGGATGAGCACGCCCTTCGCGTAGTCGTGATCCGGATGTGCGAACACTGCGATGCGTCCGCGTCCATCCCCCCCTCCCAGGCTGTCTTGATCAGGCAGCCACAGTCCGCCGAAGGATCTCGGGTCCTTTGCCTCCACGAACTTCAGCTGCGGGATTTTTCGACTCGGCAGGACCTCCTTGTAGATCTTGCGCACGAGATCTTTGGCCCAGGCGGGGACCACGACCTCGCGATCGGCGTCTGCGCAGATTGGCACGTCGCCGTGCGGGCTGGTCAGGCCCCAGATGCAGGCGTCGATGGTCTCGAACTTCACGACTTGTTCTCCGAGGGAAGAGTGATCGGAGACGCCTCTTGGTCCTCCGGATGAGCTTCCTGCTGAGCGGCGCCAGGGGCGACCGCGTTCTGGATGGAGCGTAGCGCGTCTCGCTTGGTGATGGGACGAGAGGTTCTGCCCTCCACGTCGCTGAAGATGGAAGGGCTCGCCTCGGCCACGTAGAGGCGTCTCCGCCACTCGTGATCTTCCGGGAAGAACCGGAGCAGGCCGGCAAGCTCGGCCTCGGCCTGCACGCGCAGACGCCAGCCCCTCTTGACGTAGGGGCGACCGTCCTCTCGGTCGACGATGACGAAGACGTTGGGCACTCTGGTCATCTCCTAGAACGGAATGTCGCCGTCGTCATCGATCGGATCCCCCGCGTCAGCCTGATCGGCCGATGGAGTCGGTGGAGCTTCGCGATGCGTGTGATCGCGCCCTCGCGCGGCCGAGCCGTCGACGCGTCGACCGCCGCAGAGGACCACGTTGTTCGCGACGACGCTCGTGCTGTACATCTTCTGGCCGTTCTTATCGTAAGACGAAGTTTCCAGCCGCCCCTCGACCAGGATGGTCGAGCCCTTGAACGAGGATTTTCTGCAGACCCTCCGCACGCTTTCCGAACACGACCACCTTGTGCCAGTCGGTTCGGTCCTTCCACTCGTTCGAGCGTCTGTCGAAGTAGCTCTCGGTCGTGGCGATGCGGATGCGGAGGAGCGTCTTGTCGCCGCCTTCGCCGAAGCAGCGCAGTTCTGGATCAGCACCGAGGTTTCCGAGGAGGATGACGCGGTTGAGTCCGTTAGCCACGAGACCTCCTCAATTTCTTCGCTTTGATCTTCTCGGGCGGCCTCTGCGGACTCGGCGAGCCCGAAGGCAATGGTGCTGCGAGCGTGGCGTCGATCTTCTTCAATGTGTCGCGCAGCACGGTGACGAGTTTTCGGAAGTCGTGAAGCGGAAGGGCCTGCTCGACCAGCACTTTGGGTGAGGCTCCATGATAGTCGACCGAGAACACTTGAGATCGGAGTCGAAGGATGACTCGAAGGCCGTCTTGCACGATCTCCATCTCCTGGAATCCCGCCTCGCCTTGACGAAAAATGATCTGAGGCTCGAAGGATCTGCGCATCTGGTCTATCGCGGCAAGGTCGTACGTCATGTGCTTTCCCTTGCCTTTCCCTGGAGCCAGGTCTCGAACTCGGCCATCGCGATGCTGATGGCCTTCGCGGGTGAAAGATTGGTGCTGCTCCAAGCATTGATGTGATGACCTCGAAATGCGCTGCTTGACTCCAGTGTCGCGATGAAGCTTCTCGACGGCTTGCGGCGCTCGACGTGGAGCACGAGGTGGCTCTCGGCGAGGAAGCGTGCGAGGTCGGAGACGGTCATCAGTTTTCTCCCAGGTGCTCGGTTGCTGCTCGCGTGCTCTTGCGCAGCGGCATGAGGTGCTCGCCAGTCATCATCGCTTGGTACTCCGCCTGGGTGGCCTCGCCGCCCGTGAATCTGTCTAGCGCGCGCATCAGCTTCACGGCGTCGGCGACGACGCGGCGAAGGTGCTCTCGATCGGTCATCTGACGGTCCTCTTGATTTGACGCTCGACTTTCAGTTCTCGGCGCGCAGCGCGCAACGCGGCACACGTCGACAGATCCGAGACTTCGCACTTCTGATCAGAGGTCATCGATGAAAGCCTCCGAAGTAGATGCCGACGCCACCCATGATGATGCCGCAAGCGAGAACGGCGGCGATGAAGAGGATAGAGAGGAGCAGGCGATCGGGCTTGCGCTCGTCCTCGGCTTCGATGCGCCGCCGAGGGCCTAGCCGATGGACGGGCACGACGTTCTCCTGGCGGTCGCGCTCGTAATACTGCCGCCGGCGCTCGTTGCGCTTGGCCTCCCAGCAGAGCGCGCAGTAGGCGGGGCACTCGGGGCGCGGATGAGCGAGCCAGAGCGGACGCAGACCCTGGGAAATGGTGTCCGGATCGGTCACTAGATCTCCTCTTCCTCGGCGCCCCGAAGCTTGAAGTGCGTGACGACTGTTCTTCCGGCGACGGCGCTCACGGTTTCTCCATGGCGAAGTGACGCTCGACGATCGCCTGCTGCGCGCGGCAGAGCGTGCGCAGCATGTCGGCATCGACGCGAGCTGCGTCGCGTTGGGTCTGAGCCGTGACCCGCTCGCGGACCTGATCGTCGCTCTCGACCTTGAGCGCGTCGACTCGCTTTTGCAGGTCCTCGATGCGCGTCTCTGCGAGGCTCCTCTGCTTCTTCCAGTCCTCTGACATCGTCTTGAGCAGGTCGACCTGGCGGACGGTGTCCTCGATCCGGCCCCTTTGCGACTCGATCTCGTCTTCGAGCTTCTTTCTCTCCATGACGACCTTATGCTCGTCGAGTTGATGGAGTCGACGATCGCAGTCGATGCAGGAGAGCGCTGCGTGCAGCATCTTCCGAAGCGCGGGCGGCTTGAGCGCCGCAACATCGGCCTTGCGCTCCTTCGGATGATTGAAAGAAGAAATCAGTCTGTTCAGCTGCGGTGATTCCACGCGCGCCTCGACGTGCTTCGCGGAGGCCTCGGCGTGGATGCCGTAGAGCTTGTTCAGCCTCACTTTCAACTCGGTGACGCTCGCGAGGAGAGTGCTCTTCTCGACGATGAGATCGTCTCTCTCCTTGCGCAGCGCGTCGACGGCCTTGGCCTTGCTCTCGAAGTCGTCGCGTTCGGTACCGAGATCGGCGTAGAGGTTTGCCAATGTCTGGATCAGCGCGTACATCTCGGCCGAGGGACTCGGTCCTTTGTCGTACGCGACGAGCTTCGGTCCGATCAGATTCCAGGCGTTTGTGGTGAACTCTTTGATTCTCTTGACGCGCATCTTTGCCTTTTGTTGTTCGAGAAATTTGAGTGCGATCGGGACATCTGCGAGCAGGATCGACATGAGCGGCATCATGAGTCGTCGCCCTCTCCATCGCGGTCGCCGTCGACACCGCTTGTGCGATTCTTCATCCACGATGGGTTGATCTCGATTTCCAGTGTCGCGTCGCGGATCCATGCCACTTCCAGATCTCGGGGCGGCGGGTTCCTTCGCCAAAACTGCAGCACGCGTTTCGGCACGCTGTTCATGCTCGGGCCGCTGGAGCAGCACTCGACGTTCGGCGGATCGCCGAAATGGATCTCCTGCCGTCGGACGAGACCGTCGAGCGCGTTCTTCGGGCTGTAGTCGGACCACGAGAGGGCGACCTCGAAGGGTCGCGCGCAGTTCTGACACTCGATGAGCAAGAGGCACGCTTGTCTGGCGTAGATGTCCGCGCACTCGTCGGGTGAGAAATCGCAGTAGCGAGGGACGGCGTGCTCGTCGAACCACTTGGGATCGCTTGTGACGCGGCTCAGGATGTCGTCGTAGCAGGTATGCATGGTCAGCTCTTCATTCCCAACAAGCGTTCAACAACGAGCGCGTCGTGCCTCTGGATCGCCTTTCGGATGACCTCGCTCTCGGTCCTGGTGCGGATCGTGATGATCGGGATCTTCTCCGCCTCTACGGTGTTGTAGGCATATTCGTCGTGCGGCAGCTTGCGCCGGCCGTCGATGCACTCGACGATCGCGAGCTGTCCGTCGAACCACGCCTCGCTGATGATCTGCTGAAGTCTCGACGAACTGATGGTGGTCTCGTGGAAGACGCGGCGGAAGATGCGGCGTGGCTGCTTCATCATTCGTTCCTCGGAGGCAAAGGGCCTACTTGTCTCTGGTACTTGCTGCAGAGCACGACCGCCATGCTCCACTGCTTCTCGGTGAGGCCCTGGTCTTTGACCTGCGCGGCGAGCGAGTGGCCGAATCCGCCGTCGGTCGCATTGAAGCCCATGTCGTTGAGTTCCGCAGCCCGATCCGGATCGAGCATGGCGAGTGTCAAGAGAGCGCGCTTCGCCCACTCCTCGCGTGGGGTCTTCGGGCCTCGCCTCGGTTTCTTCGCCGTGCCTTGACGCTTCTCCTCGGCCTCGGCGGCGGCGGCCAAGAGGGCAAAGTCGACGTTCGGGATCGACGGTGCCGGAGAGTCCTCTTTCTGGATCGCGCGTTCGACCGAGCGCTCGATCAGCGCGCGCTTCTGCGTGAGCAGCTCGTCGACGCGGCGCTCGATCTTGTGGTCTCCGACGAGACTCGTCACGATCACGGTCTTGGTCTGTCCGATGCGGTGTGCGCGATCGGAGGCCTGGTCATTGAGCGCGGGTGTGAACGCGCGGTCGACGAAGACCACGCTCGACGCGCGCGTGAGCGTGATGGCGAGGCCACCCGCCTGGATGGTCAGCGCGATGCCCTTGTACTTGCCGGCCTGGAAATCGTTCTCGATCCGGGTGCGCTCCTCGGTCTTCACGTCACCCGTGATGGCGATCCAGCCCTCGCGCTTGCCGAGCATGTCGATCGGGGCGCGGTGCATGGAGAAGACGAGACACGGCTCGTCGTTGTCCTCGTGCTGCTCGACCATCTGCATCATCGCCGGAATCTTCGCCGTGGCCAGGCTACTGCGGAGCTTCGAGACTTCTGCAAACGCGATGGTCTCGGCCTTCTCCAGAAACTCCGGATCGTCGAGATCGAGCCCGCGTTCGGCGAGCGCGTCGAGCACCTCATCGGCTTCCTTGAGCACGCCACGATCGAGGTCGACCTCGATCGATCGGTGGATCTTCTGAGGCATTTCCGAAAAGTGATCCTTCTTCAGGCGCCGAATCATCACGCGGCGCAGGCGCTCTCCGACCTCCGGCAGTGGATACTGCGTGCTCGCTTTGTAGTCAGGCCACTCGATGCCCCACTTGCCTTGGCGACCGCCGTAGAGACGCATGAACTCCTTGAAGCTGCCGAAGGCCTCGCGCGCGAGGTCGGCCGCTTCGAGGACGTTCCAGATCTCCTGGGGCTTGAGGTTCAGCTGCGGCGTCGCGGTGAGGAGTCCGACGCTGCCATGTGCTTTTCGAGCAGCCTCGGAGATGGCGCGGAAGGCGCGGCCGCGCGCCGACTGATTGCCGGCCTTTGCGAGGTGAGCTTCGTCGGCGATCACGATCACGCCTTGTGGACACGGTGGAAGCCTGGAGGCAGGCGGTGCCTGTCGAGGAGGCTCTGGCGCCGCCGGTGTGATTGGAGGTGCTAGTGCTCCCACCAGACCGAGGCTCTGCAGGCCTCCTCGGATGGAGGGGCGCTCGATCACCTTCACGAACTTCTTGCGCGCGACCTTCGCGGCCGGCGGAAGGATGTCGTAGTTGATGATGACGATCTCGCCCGTCGCCGGCCACCGAAAGCTGTCGACGTGGTCGCGGCATCGATCGATTTTCTCGACGACGCGAAGGATCGGGAGGAGCTTGCCTGCCGGGATCGCGGAGGGACGAGCGGCGTCGAGGACAACCGCGTTGAGGCGGATCGATGGGCAGACCTCGACATGGCCACGGATCTCGAAGGAATAGATCGGCACTTCTTTCAGCCAGCGAATGTCAGGAGCACAGCAGTTCTTGTGCTTGCGTCGAGAGCGGGAAAGACGATCGCATCGTTCGAGTGCGTGGCCCGAGATCGTCGTCACCTTGAACTCCGGGCGCCACTTCGCGGCCTCGCGCGTCCAGACGCCCTTCGCGATCGCCGGCGCGATCACGAGCAGACCGCACGTGCCGGCGTCGGGCAGGCTCGCGAGCGTCTCCACTGATTTTCCCATTCCCATTTCGCTGGCGTTGAGGTAGCGCTTTCGAGAAGAGATCCAGGAGACGTCGGTCTTCTGGTAGGGGAAGAGTCGTAGTCCCTTCGCTCGAAGCGACGCGTCGATGCGCTCGACGCGCGCGGAGGCGTCCTCGACGCGCTCCTTCGTCGCATCGATCTCGGTGCGCAGCGTCTCCGTGAGGCTCGCATCGATCTGCAGCGCGAAGCCTTCGCGCTGCAGGCGACCGACGATGCCGAGGGCAACTTCCACGGTCGCAGTCTGGCAGCGTCGCGTGCCGTCGAAGCGCGAGCCGGAGCACGCATCCTGGTACGCTCCGAAGAGACCGTCGCCGAGGTAGCCCTTGGGCTTGAACGTCACTCGACCCGGCCCGTCGGGCAGGATCCGGACGACGCCTTTCGGAGCTGGATCGGTGGTCATTGCGGCCATGGTGCATGACGTCCCCGGATCGGGACGTATTCACGATGTGATCACATTTGCAGGCTGATGGCAAGCCTCCGGTAGTTCCAGCCAGGCTGTAAATGGAAGCCTTGTAGTGCAGATTGAATGAATTGCTTTCCAGGCCCGTCTGGCTACCATGACCGAGATGACCGCCGCCGAAGCCCTTCCCGTCGCCGAGATCTGCGTTTTCGACGTGCTGCTCTCGCGCAAGGACAGCGTCGAGGCTGGCCTCGTGGCCCTTCAGAAGCGTGCCGCGCGCAAGGGCCTGCCGGCGCTCGTCTGGACCTGGGGCAAGGCGTCCTCGCAGAGCTTCAAGCGTACTTCTGAAGGCGGCGTGGAGACCTCGTACACGGTCGTGCGAATTCCGCTGACTCTGCCGGCCGACGCTCCCAAGTTCGCGGGCTGGACCTTCGTCGCGGCGCTTCAACACTTGGACGGAGAGAACATCATCCGGACCGTCGGCGAGATCGAGCTTCCCGCGATCTACCGCACGCGCGGTCCGGCCTGCGACCACTGCAAGCAGAATCGCCGCCGCAACGACACCTACGTCCTGATCCACGAGCCCAGCGGCGCCGCAGGCGACCGCGTGGAGGACGGCAAGTTCGTCCAGGTCGGCTCGACCTGCATCGAGGACTTCCTCGGCTCCGACGCCGCCGGCAAGATGGCCGATCGCGCGTGTCTGCTCGCCGACGCCGCAGGGCTCGCCGAGGGCGGCTGCGAGGAGGGCTTCGGAGGCGGCGGTGGTTCGGGCTCGCACATGCTCGCCGAGTACCTCGGGTTCGTGGCGTGGGAAGTGCGCACGCTCGGCTGGGTCTCGCGCACCATCGCTCGCGACAAGGGCGGGATGGCCTCGGCCGACCACGCGTGGACCCTCATGACGGATTCGCGCTCCAAGGAGAAGGCCAAGTGTGAGCCCTCGATCGAAGACATGGCGCTCGCTGCCGCCGCCGAAGTGTGGGCCGAGTCGCTGACCGATGCGACCGTTGACGGCGCCCCTAGCGGCGCCGAAGGCGACCGCGGTCGAAGGAGCGACTACCTCCACAACCTTCGTGCGGTCGCGCGCACGGGCCTCGTGACCTCGCGCACCTGCGGAATCGCGGCGAGCATGGTCACCGCCTACCAGCGCTATCTCGGCGACGAGCGCAAGCGGGCCGAGCGCGCTGCGCGCCCGAACAACAACGCGCACGTGGGCGTCGTCGGCAAGCGCCAGACCTTCGTCGTGACCCTCGACTTCGTGACTGGCTACGAGGGCACCTACGGCTACACGACGGTGCTGAAGTTCCTTACAGATGCGGGCGAGACGATCGTGTGGAAGGCCAGCTCGACCGAACTCGCGCGGGCCGACGTGGGCAAGCGCTTCGAGCTGACGGGCTTTGTGAAGAAGCACGACGAGTACAAGGGACAGAAGCAGACGATGATCAACCGCTGCAAGGCTGTGGAGTTGGAAGTGGAATCAACCAAGGAGAGCGCGTGATGAGCAGCGAGCCGAGTCACGCGAGACTTCATCCGGAAGAACGGGTGACAAGAATGCCGAACGATGAGGATTGGGCCATCGACGCGAAGCCCTGCGTCGGCAGCGGGCTCTGTTGTCTGAAGGCTCGATGCTCCATCGGCGTGATGGTTCACGGTCCGGGAGCTGAATGTCCATCGCTCGTTTGGAAGGAAGGGAGGTACTGGTGCGGAGAGATCCTGAAGGCGGAGGGGGAAGCGCGAGAAGATCTACGACGGCAATTGTCCGTGGGGGCAGGGTGCTGCATGCCGCTCTTCAACAGCCTGCGAGAGGAGCGCTTCCGGAGCATGACGGAGGCCGAGCGCGAGGAGTATCGGAACGAGAAGGAGAAGTTGATCACGATTTCCTCGTCGCGTTCGTTCGCTGCCTCGTCAAAGAAGTGAGCGGAGACGTGCTCTACCTCGCCGTGCATGCCGCCATGCACGAATCCGGCGCCACGAAAGAAGAAGCGGCGTGCCTGCTCTCCGCGCTGCGGCACGAGCAGCAAGAGTCGCCCTGGCCGAAGGGCTTCATGCCGGAGCTGTGATGCCGAGAGCACATCGATACTATGAAGTGCGACATGTCTCGATCCGAGGAAAGCGATCGACGACCTCTCTGGAGCCGGTTTTCTGGCGAATGCTCGAACGCATCGCGGAGACGTGTGGCACCGATCTATCGACGCTCATCTGGGAGATCGATCAGGCGCGAAAGGATGGTCACTATCTCGCGGCCGCGCTTCGCGAGTACGTCGTCGCTTTCTTGGCCCTCAGCGACGGAAGTCGTGAGCGATGAGGATCGACGTGAGCTTCCTCGGCCCCTCGATCGGCGCACCAGGCGGCCGCGAAGCGGACCGCGTGGAAACAGAGTCGTGGCGGAGCCAGACGACCGCGTACGGACGAGGCGATCCAGAACTGCGCGGGTGCTCGCAGATCTCGCGAAAGCAATGCACGCACAGCTCGAAAGGCCGCCATCGCGGCGGCAGCTTCGCCCATGTCCTGTCGTCTACGATGTAGCCGAAGAACACGTCGCCGCATCGTCCGCAGTCACGCGGCACCGTGGTCACGTAGCGGAACGGGTCCTCCTCTGCCACGAGCGCCGGATCGTACGACCAGGATCCGCTGCGCCGAAGACGCCCGCGTCGCTCCTCGACCACCACGCGCCTGCCCCAGGCGATCGTCGAAGCCCTTCTTCGACGAAGATCTCTTCGAGCCTCACGATCGGGTTGCCCTCGACATCGACGACCGTGCCGTGGATCGTCTTCTTGCCGATCTTCAGGCGAAGCGCGAAACGATGGTGGCCGTCGTCGAGGCCGGCATGTCCGCTCTTCTGGATGCGGAAGTCGACAGGCAGATCGATGAACGGTCGCCATCTCTCGGGGTCGTTCTCGACGGCCCACTCCGCGTTCTCCAGATCGCCCGGATAGATGATCTCGACTTCGTGGAGCGGCACCTCGATCTCATCGCCGACGGCGGCCCCGAACGCGGCTCGATCGAGCACCTCGATCGGTTCGGCCTCCAGCTCGGTTTGCGAGAGGCGCGAGAGTCGAGAGAGCGCGGCCTCCCTCGTCTTTTTCTGTCGACGCGGTCGCGTCAGCGCCATCGTTCACTTCACCAGGGACACCTTGACGATGGATCCGCCGCCCATGACCGAGCCCTGGTACTGGCACGGCACGTCGGGCGCGTACTGGCTGCCGGCCTTGCACCCTTGTGTGCCGGTCGGGATCCCGCAGGGCGGTGCCTGACGCGCGACGCAGATGTCGCAGCCGTAGGGGAAGAGCCCGAAGACCTTCTCGTTGCCGTCTCGACCGAGCGGAGGTCCGAGGGTCGTGATTCCGTTCACCGTGATGGCGATCCGGTTGCTGTAGCCGTCGACGAGGCTCACGTCGGCCACGTCGTACCAGGCCGGGTTGTTCAGGGTCATCTCGGCCTTCGTCGAACCGCAGCCGACGCCGGCCCCGAAGGCGAACGTCGCGTTGAGGAATTGACCACCGAGGAGACCGAGCGGGAGGTCTTTCTGGCCGTGTGCCGGCAGCGGGAAACTGCACGTGAGGTTCGAGCTTGCGGCGCAGAACGTCCAGCTCGCGGGCAGGACGACGGAGTTGCTCCCGAACGCGACGTAGACGGTCGTGTCGGCGTCCGTGTCGTTCTGGATCGAGAGCGTCGAGCTGCCGCCCTTCGGACCGGGCGGCTTCGGGCAGCGACAAGAGGATGCCGCCAGGATCGTCGTGAGGACGGCGAGGCTCATGAGGTTCTGTTTCATTTTCTCTCCATCAGTCCCACCAGGCGCGGAGCACGTTGCACTTGCCGACGAGCTTCGGCATGACGGAGACCTCGTCGGCCTTCGCTGTGACGAGGGTGCTGATGATCTCCATGAAGACGCTCGGGTTGCCGAGGTTCGCCTCGATGAGCAGCGTGGCCGAGTAGGGTCCACCCTCCTCCTCGATGGTCCGAGAATCGTCCAAGATCTCCGTGACCAAGAGCTTCTTCGCGCCGTCCTGCAGCAGTTTCTCGAAGAGGCTCATCGCGTAAGCTCTGCTCATCATGTTGGAGGCGAACGGATTCTTGTTCCTGTTGCCGGCGAGCCACGTCACCGCGTCCGCCGTGTCAGTCCTGCTGGCCATGACTACGTGACGCCCTTCACGACGAGGATGCCGAGCCCGAGGATCGCCGCCCCTGCGAGGAGGATGCCGCCGCCTCCGCTCGGCGCCGGCTTCTTGACCAGGATCGGCGCGCCTTCGAGTCGCACGAGCTTCTTCTCCCCGAGGACGTTCGCGACCACGTCGGACGCGCCCTTGATGGCGCGCGCGTAGCGCTCGATGCGCTCTGTCGGTGATCCGGCGACGCCGCCGAAGTAGCCGTGCCCGTACATCGCGGCGGCCGTGTCGGTGGCGTTGCCATCGTTCGCCGAAGCGAGGGTGTCGGGCTTGGCGAAGATGAGCCAGAAGCGGGCGAAGCCCTCGTCGGCGGTGCGGAACGCCGCGAACTTGCGCGTGGTCTTGCTGCCGTCGGGGTTCTTGTCGCCGTGGAGAAGGAAGAGGTCGCCCTTGCGCGCGACGGTCGCGCCCCAGCTGTAAGCGGGCTGCCACTTGCCTTCCGGCGTCGTGAAAAACCAGTCCGACTTCGTGCCGTAGAGGTTCTCCAGGAGCCCGACGCCGAGGAACTCCTGACGGCCAGCGGCCGTGATGAGTTTGCGCCAGGGCGAACGATCGAGCACCGCGGCGGCTGCGCGGATGGCCGCGGCGACGGTCGGGTTCGGAGGCGGCAGCGTCGCCTCCGTCATGGTCGGCGGTTTCTTGTCCGGCTCCACGTCGTCGATGGAATCCGAGACTCCGGTGTCTTCCTCCGCTCCAGGCGGCAGCGGCGGTGGCGGTGGTGCCTCGTCGGAGACGCCGGTGTCCTCCTCTGGCGGCAACGGCGGCTTCGGAGCCGTCTTCGATCTGTGGGCCAGGGCGAACGCGTCGATCGCGCCCTTGAGCGCGATCTCGGTCATGGCCTCCACGGTGGTGTTGGTCGTGGAGCCGAGCGTCTTCTTGTAGCTGCTCGTCTCGGCGACGTAGCGAACGGCGTCCGTCGGAATCTTCGGCGGATAGGTCACCTTCCAGCGATCGGTCCGAAACCAGATGCCGTCGTTCTCGTCGATGTAGCTGCCGACAGAAGAGAAGATGGTCGTGATCGAGTGCGCATCGGCGTAAGCGTCGATCTTCTTGTTGACTCCCTCCAACGTGGTCGCGTAGACGGTCCCCGGAGGCGAGTAGACGGTGGAGCGTCCGGAGAAGGTGCTCGTTTCGATCTCGGAGATGGTCCAGCTTGCGCCGTTCCTGTCGACCTTGGTCACGGCGGCGCTTGTGCCCACACGAGGCGCATGCGCATCGATCGTTCGGCTGAGTTGCGACGGTTGTCCGGCGACGAGCACCGTCGCCACGGGGATGACTGCGGCTATGAGGTCGACCACGACCGACATTCCCCAGACCACGTCCGGGATCTGCTTCGCGTCCTCGGTCGTCGCGACCTTCACGCGAAGCACGGGCGGGGCCTGCGGGTGCGGCTTCTCGATGGTGGCGCCTCGAACGTCGATGTGACCGAGCTGAGCGGCGAGCGCATCGCGAGCACGGAGCGCCGCGAGCTTCTCCTGCGAGACTCGGATGGAGGAGGTGTCGTATGTCTCTCCCGAGGGCATCGTCATGGGATGACGTTCTCGCATGCCCCCGCGAGGCAGACCCACGTCGTGGTGCCAGAGATCGATCGGGATGCCGTCGATCGAGAGCGGCAGCGCGAGGTCCGCACGATCGTAGTCGTCGAGCCCCGAGGCATCGGGGATGGTGCTGTTGATCGAGATCTGGACACGCGGGTCTCGATATTCAGGCGTCGGCACCGGACCGCCGTAGCTCAGCCAAGTGTCGGCAAACCACCGCTCGTTGCGTAGGGACGCTCGGAGCGAGTCGGCGATCTCTGCGGCGCGCCGAACCTTCGGGTCTGACGATGTCCTGGCCTCATCCTGATGCTGCTGCCAAGAAGAGTTCGTGCTGGCGTCGGCGCCATCGGAGCGCGTGCGGGTGAGGACGCCGTTGACGCGCACGTTGCTCGAAAGGCGCGCCTTGCCGAGCGCCTTCCAGTAGTGCTCCTCTTCGGAGGTGGTCGGGTCGCGGTCGTTCCGGAAGCCCGCGCGAGCGCGCGACGCGGCTGCGGCACTGCGGAGCGAATCAAGGCTGCCGCCGCCTCCGCCGCCGCTTCCACCGCCGCCGGCGCTGTCTCGGGTTCGAGCGAGCACGTTCACATCCTACTCACGGGTGTTTTCAGGGGAAAAGTCTGCCTTGACTCGGGCGAGGCTCACGATCGCTTCCTTCGCGATGAGATCGTCGCTCCAGCCGGCAGACCCGACATGGCCTACGGCGAGGCCGAGCCCGAACGAGGTCAGGCAAACGGCAGCGGCCTCGTGTCCGACGGTCTCAGCGAGCAAGTCGGCGATCTCTTGAAGCTTGATCTTCACGGTCTCGCGGGCGGTTTCATTCAGGTCATCGATCATGTTTGGTAGCTTACCATGCCTCGAATCAGGTAACTCGAACGTGGTGGGATCAAAGGGCTACAGCATCCCGCGGCTTATTTTCTGGGGATGCGGTTGGACGGCACAGGCTTCACGCGTCGATCGGCGATGGAGAGGTCGGAGATGGCCAGATCGAAGCGCTTCGCCATGTCGGGGTCGAACGACGCGATGATGACTCGCAGATCGGCCGGATCGAACATGCCGAGGTGAAGCATTCGCTCGAAGTCGCGATGGTCTTCCGGTCTGTCGGAGGCAAACTTGTCGATCGCGAGCAGCGCCAGCGGAAACACGTTCGTGGCGATTCCGCCGATGCTCGCGCGCACCGGATACTCGACCGCGCTCAGCTCTGGCTCGTCGGCCGGGAAGAGCATGTCGATGCGGATGCGCGGGTCGCCGTGCCTCGGGAAGAACGCCATGTAATGGACTTTGCTGAACACCTCGTCGACGATCAGGCCTACGGACCTCGCCGCACGCAACCACTCCAGACGATGTTCGTCGAGGAGGAAGGCATCGACGTCGCTCGTCTGCCTCACATAGCCGTGGGCGCTCATCGCGAGCGCGCCGCCGACCGCGTAGGACCTCCTCGTGATCGAGGCCATCTTGAGGAAAGCCAGGAGCAGCTCGCGGACGCGAGGATCGTGGGGCCACGGCTTCTTCTTCCCGGCCATGTGATCACATTTAGACCGCGACGAGGGACGATCTATTCAGCATTCATCGCGCCTCAGGCGTGCCTCACGCGTGGCCTCCTCGAAGCAGCATGATGCCGCCCAGGATGATGCCGCCGATGATGGCGACGGCGCCGATGCCGCCCTTCGTCTTGTCGCTGATGCCGGAAGGCGTCTGTGGGCCACCGGACCAGCTCGCCATCGGCGTGCCGTAGCGCGGCGCACCGGGGGACCGGCCTGGAATGCTCCCAGAGCGACCCGGAATGGTGCCGGAACGTTTGCCGTTGACGGGTTCGCCGCTCGGCTTCGAGGTCGGCCTGTCGCTCGGCTTGCTGCCGGAAATTGGTCCGGTGAGCGCCAGGGTGAGCGCCAGGGTGTCTTTGCCTTTGATCTCTTCGGCCAACTTGAATGCGTCGGATGCGAGCACTTGCCATTGCACGTTCGAGGCGTTCGCCGGGGTCAGGCCTGCGGCCATCGGAATCAAGCTTCCGCCGTCCCAGCCGAGGAGCAGATCGGGTCTGCCGCGATAGCCGGCCGAGCGCGCCCACAGCTGCTCAGCAAATGACTTCCATGGGATTCCGGCGGCCTTCGCGATCGGCATCGCGACGAGCAGGACCTGCGTGTCGTCCGCGAGCGCGCTCGAATTCCAAAGCCCCGCGAACGCGGTAGCGATCTCCGGATCGTCGGCCTGCATCAAGTAGAGCGCCCACCATTGCACGACGACGTCTCGATCGACGCGCGGCATGTGCTCCCACTTGTAGAAGTTGTAGCAGACGGCGTCTTTGATGTAGGGGGTGCTCGCGTTGTCGCTTCCGACGATGACAGGCAAGCCGAGGGTCTGCCAAGCCGGCGGCACGGCCAACTTGAGGTTTGCCGTGAAGCAATCCTTCATCGCGTCCAGATTCGCCTCGGCCGCCTCGATGTCCTTCTGCGGCCCGACCTTCCATCCGAGCGCGTTGAGCCCCTTGAGGATGTCCTCTCCCAAATCCACTGACCACTCAAGCCATTTGCTGAATACGACGCCGCCGGCCGGCGTGGTGATGTAGCTGACGATCAGGGCGCCGGCGGCCTTGAGGCCTTTGTACTGCGCGCTCTCCTTGAGCGTCTGTCCCGCATGCTCGGCGTACTTGCTGCGCATGTCCGCCGCGTAGGCAACGAGCCGCGTGGACAAGTTCTTCAGATCGAGCGGAGGCGCCTCGGTCGCGCCGGCGATGCCGCTGGAGATCTTCGCGATGCGCGCGGCGGCGTTGTTCGGCGTCGCGCTCTCGTTTCCAGCGATGTCGCGATAATCGTTGATCTGTGGCCAGGTCAGGCCCGCATCGAGGGGCCACCACGGATCGAGGAACTTCTCCTCTGGGAAAGGATTCGCGCCCTCGTAGGTGAGTCCGATGAACGTGCTGTCGCCGCTGAGCTTTCCGACACGCGTGAGAGCCGCATGTCGCGGCTCTTCGCGAGGTCGCCCCCACGCAGTCTCCTTCGGAGCCGCCATCCTCGTCCTGGTGAGCACGTTCACGGATGTGACTCCATCTCTCGATCCCATCGGCTCGACGATCTGCTGCTTCGGATCCCCGCGAGCGCTCGCACGAACTGCGGGTTCTGAAGGACCACGCCGCCGCAGTCGGGCTGGCGACGCGCGCGCACCTCGGCGACTGCAGCGAGACCTCCGCAGCCATACCGCTCGCAGAGCGCGAGCGCGCTGACGAGCCCGCTGCGATTTCTGCCCTTCGCGCAGGCGACGAGCGTGCGCCTGCCCCTGATCGTCATGCGCGACACGATCTTGGCGGCGCCGCAGGCGATCTGGATCTCGGGCAGGCTCATCGGACGATCGTAGTCGTCGTCATTCGGTGCGCGGATGATCTTCAGGCCAGGAAACATCCCCTCGATTCCAACGCGGTCGCCTGCGGCGCCGCTGGGGCGGTCGTAGGAGAGGCCGTGCCACGAGAGCTTGTACTGCAGCTCGTACTCGTCGGGCAGGGCGCAGAGCACGAGCACGCGGAAGCCCGCGTCGTAGAGAGCGCTGCCGGCGACGGGATGGCCGCCCTGGTAGTGCTTGTCGGTGATGCGGGAGATGTCTAGCTTGGCCATCAGGGCTAGTACCTTCGGTGCCACCAGTATGGATCGTAGGGCGAGTAGGGGTAGTGCGGTGAGTGCATCCCGTGGCGCCCGTAGGGATCGTAGGGCGAGTCAGGCCTGCGGTGACCGAATGGGTTCTCCAGCGTGGAGGAGTAGGGCGCGGGAAGTGGTGCGGCGTGATGTCGATGCCCATAGGGATCGTAGGGACTCGGAGCCCGACCGGGTGCGTGCCTGGAGAGCGTGGGCGGGAACGCTACCTCGAAGAAGGGGATGCCTGACGTGGCCGCGCCGACGGGCTCGTTGACGTGCAGGATCGCCTCGCTCGGGAAATCGTTGACGGTCGATCCCTCCGGGGGTCCGCCCGGCTTGGTGCTCTCGGCCGAGACGACGCCGCTCCAGTAGACGCCGGCGCCCTCGCCCTCCACCATGAAGTGCGGGCCGCCCGTGATCTTGACGATGACGCCCCACTCGCCGGGCACGCTCGGGTTCATGTTGCGGAAGAAGACGTGGACGTAGCTGCCAGGCTTGACGGTCGCGATCTTGGGCGAGATCTCCGTCGGTGCGTCGGCCTCGTAGGGATGCGTCGCGGCGATCTGCGCGCGTGTGAGCGCGACCCATGGGTTGCCGATCTCCTTGCTCGGAGGACTCGGAGGAGGGCTCGGTGGACTCGGAGGAAGCGGCGGCGCTGGCGGCATCGGCGGCGCAGCGCCACTCTTCTTCGAGAGCATGACCGCGCCGCCGAGGATCGCGGCGCCGATGAGGATGGGAATGAAGCCTGGCATTTTGGCCTTTGCTGGACCCCCGTCCCGTCGGCCTGTCGCACTTGACTCTACCACGCGATCGCGTCGCTACGGAATCGGCGGCATCGTCTCCTTGCGCTTCCGGAGGCGCTGGAAGGCCAGGTAAAAGTACAGCTTTTTCAAAGCCTTGGCTCTCTCTGTCTGGCCCTCTTTCTCGTCGATTTCCGCGAGCCAGCGCACGTGGCTCACGATGTACCCCGGCACGCTCTGCGGCTCGGGCGTGAAGCCTCCTGCTTGCCCCTTCTTCCAGGCCTGCTCGACGACGGAGGGGAACGCGTTGACGAGCCTCGTCGCGCCGTCGACGTCGATCTTGAGCTGGTGCATGGCCCAGCGCGCGACGCGGATCGCGTAGTCGTCGAGCGTCGCGGCGTACGCTGTCGGGAAGACGGGGATGGGCTTCATCGCATGCGCCTCACCGCAAGCTTTGCCACTTTCGTCTTTGATCGACCGGAAGAGCGACCGTCTTCGAGCACGCGCGTCTGGAACCACTCGTCGGCGATCTTGACGGCGTCGCGCTTGCTGCGGATCTTGAAGTCGACCATCGCACGTCGCAAGACGATCTCCGCGCTCGTCGCGTGGTCGTGCGCGGTGTCGTAGGTCTGCTTCTGCTCCACCATCAAGATCATTTCCGTCAGCTCGTGCAAACTGGTCGCCGCGATGTCCGTCGGACGCAGGATGTCCTCGACCCAGATCTCGTTCTCGGGACAGAAACGGTATCTTGAAAAAGTGCCTCCAAAGACGAAGTCGCAGAACGTCTCTCGCCGGATATATTCACCGTCGACGGTGAAGACGGGGCACCCGCAGATCTGTCCGATGCACTCGCGGCGCACGATCGCGAGTTGCTCTTCGGAGTATGAACACGCGTGTGGCTCGTAGTGATCCATCTCCTCGGGAAGCTTCTTCACGAAGAGTCCCGTCTATCTGCGGCTCGCGCCGGACAGTAACCATCCGACACCGGCTCCGACGAGCGCGCCGGTTCCCGTCTTGGTGATGAGGTAGCCCGCGCCCGCACCGATGGGGATCCACAGGATCGGCAAGGACGCGATGAGGAAGCCGCCGACGATGCCGGCGCCGATCAACATCGCTGGCGACATCTCGCCGACGCGTGCGGCGCCGGCGGGGTAGCGTGTGCGGGAGAGCACGTCGTCGCGGGTGCAGCAGATCGTTCCGAGATGCGTCATCTCAGTGAACTCCGGAGGAGAGGAGATGAGAGGCTACGAGGGAAGGGTGGAAAGTGGGGCGTGTCGATCGCAAAGCGCGCCTGGAGCCGTCGCCGCGATCGAAGGCGAGAGAGCGATGCCGCGCTCCGGCGCGCGGACTGCCGCTTCGGATGCTTCGCATCCTCTTTTCGAGAACGCTCCCGATGGTCGCGGGAGGGGTTGGTCATCGGCGAAGCTGCCTCGGGTAGAAGGCAGTGAGCATGCCGCTGACGCGACTGTGCGTCAGCGCCGTGAGCTGCTGCTGCTCGCGCAGACCGTCGAGCGTCGCCTGCGCCCTCTGCAGGAGCGCCACGTAGACCTCTGGGCTCATGCGGCTCATCCACTCGACCGGTCCCACGTCGGTCTGCAATTGTCCGATCACCAGGATGCGCTCGCCTTCCTGGAAGGACTGGCCCGCAAAGACGAGGCCCGGCTTCAGCTCGAACGTGACGTAGTTCGAGATGGGGATGAGGCCGGTCGGGACGAGGGCGCGGTGGTTCATACGGCTATTTTAGCCTCCACCGAACTTCGGCCTGAGCCTGTCGCTTCCGGAGAAGCGGAAGGAAAGAGTTCCTGGCGCAGCGTCCTTCCAGGTTTGAAGATAGAATACGATAAAATCGCCCGCTGCTACGTTGCGGCCTCGGACCGCCGGACTGAGATCGCCACGCGCTATCAGCGCGTTGACGAAGCGTGCGGCGTCGTGGTAGCCGACGAAGTCGAGCGCGCCCACCCATGCGGTGCGCTGCGCGACGGTTCCGGAAAGCCAGCTTCCGCCGATCCGCATCCATGTATCGTAGAACCACTTCGTGTCGGGTACGCCGAAGATCTTCTTGAGAGAATCCTCGGTCCCGATGTGGGCATCGTGATCGAGCAGCGGACTTGTTCCTACCCCGCTTTGATGGCTGCTGATCTGGCTGATGCTAACGCCAGGTCCGGGACTAAAGTCCCAGGTCAATGAGTCGATATTCATGTCTTTCTGGAATAGAACCGAGGTGCCAGCCTCCCCACCACTGGGAAGAAAATAGGGCGTAAATGGCGACTTCTTTACGAGCGCCCACTTGCCCGTCGGCGTCGTTGGGGCCATGGGACGCTGCGCGAGCATCGTCGGCACCGAGAGACGCGGCGCGAGCATCATCGGCGCGCTCGGACGCGATTGTGCCAGCATCATGATCTGTCCGGTGAGCGTGGAGGGGTGGGCTTTCGGCATGTCGATCTCCTTGGAGCGTAGCGGATCAGGCGTCTTTCATCCACAGCACGCCCAGGACCAGGAGCGCCGCGCCGGCGAGGATGCCGACCGAGGCGCCCTGGGCCGCCGAGTCGAAGCTCGACTTCTCCTCCTCGGAGAGGGGCTTCGATTCGACGGCGCCGGTCCAGACGCGGTTGCCTTCGGCACCGCTGGTTCGTGTCCCACGTGTCCTGGTGAGAGCGTTCGGTCGCATCAGAGGTGCCCTATGTACCAGGCACCGAAGAGGACGGCGCCGAGCGTCAGGAAGACGAAGCCGGCGTTGACGCCTTCTCCGCCGGTCGCTCCGACTCTCGCGTGACCGCGATCGACTCTCGTTCGGTTGAGTGCGTTCGGTCTCATGGATTCAGAGCCCGTGCTTCGCGCGAAGGCAATCCGCGAGGTTCTTCTGGCCGCGGTTCTCGTAGACCTGGATCAACTTCTTCACGTCTTCGGTCTTCAGGTGAAGCATGCCCTGATCGAAGATCTGTGCGTCGAGGTACGTCATTCGCTCTCCGCACCGCGTTTCGGTCTCGTCGAGCGTGAAGGAGAGGTATTCCTCTCTCGACATTCCTGGTTTGGACGTCCCGTTCGACTTCTTCATCATGAAGATGCCGACGAGGACGGCGGCTCCGATGGCGAGGGGGACGAGGGGGAGGGCCACGACGTTCTTTCAGAGTCCGAAGTGGACGCGGAGGCAGTTCGCCGCCTTGTGGTAGCCCTGTGCGTCGAAGGTCGCGACGATGATCTTCGCCTTCGGGATGTCGTCTCCATCCGGGTGTGGCAAGGACATGCCCTTGTCGAAGATCTCGGCGGCGCTGACGCTCATGGTGTCGCCGCACCGAGTGTTGCCTCCGCCCCCTGACGAGCCCTTGAGCGCGAGCACCGCCACGAGGATGCCGGCTCCGATGAGTAGCGGTAGCATGTCTTCGTCCTTTCTTTCGACGCGGTCGCCTCTGACGCCGCTGGTTCTTCGTTTCTCTCAGCGCGCCGCGTGCCAGAGGAGGTGCCAGCCGGCGTAGAGGAACGCGCCGATCACGATCGCGGTCGACACCTTGGCCGTCGACTCTGGAGTCGCAGCTCCGACGTGTGCTTGCACGTCCTTCGATCTCGTTCGCGTGAGCGCGCTCGTCATCGACTACCTTCTGTGGCGCCAGAAGGCGACGCGGCCCGAGACGCGCGTCCCGAAGAGACCTTCCGCGTTGGTGGTGCCTGAATCGCCCGAACCCGAACCGCTGTCGCTCGGCTTGTCCTTCGCCATGTAGATGATGTGGCCCGCGTTGAAGCCGTCGGTGTAGCCGCGGTTGTAGCCGCCGACGTACGCCATCGTGTACGTCGCACCCTCGGTCGCGGGCGGATCGGCCTTCGGATGCGGCGCGTCTCCAGCTTCGCCGTCGTTCTGCCCGTCGATGTGTCCGCTCTTGTAGCCGGCGTTGTCGGCGGTCGCCGCGATCGTCGCGTCCGACGCGGGACTTCCTTTCGGAGCGGGCGTCGTCGTGTCGGTCGTGTCGGTGCCAGGCGTGCCGTAGCCGCCGAAGGGCTCGGTGCCCCACGCGCTCTTGCCCGTGTCCTTGCTCGCGCTCGTCGAAGCAGACGCTTTGTATCCGGCCGGATAGCCGAAGATCTCGTCGGCGTAGCCCAGAGAGAAAGCGATCATCATCGCCGGATTGGAGGGAGCCGTGTAGCCCGCAGGAATGCGCCTCGGATCGATCGTGGCCGGCAGACCACTCGACGCGTCGAGACTTCCCTGCGCGAAGCCGGCACCGCGGCCACCGGCCTTCCATCGCTCGGCGTCGGTATCGATGCCGAGCGGAGGTGGAGGCGGCGGAGGCGGAGGCGGCGGGCCAGGAGGCGTCGGCATCGGACCTGGAGCAGGCGGCTTGTGGACGATCGGCATGAAGGGAGAGGGCGCGGTCTTCTTCTTTCCGCTCGCGAGCATGAAGATGACGACGCCGGCCGCGGCTGCGATGGGAATCAGGGGAAAGGCCATGGTCTAGATCCTAGCGAACGATGCTCGCGTCGTCGCGCACGATGTGGGTTCAAGGAACAGAAAGTGGACAAGGGACGACGTGATAACCATCGAGAGGGAGCGATCTTTGGCCCGACCATCGGGAGGGCGCGAGAGGAGGATGCGCCAGCATCCGAAACGGCAGTCTGCGCGCCCGTGCGCAGCGTCGGCCCTCACTCGACTAGACATGCAGCGACTGCGCCCGTGCGCACTTGATCCCCCGGCTCACTCCCCAGCCCTTCTTTACAGCCTCTCGCTCTCGCTCTCGCTCTCGCTCTCGCTCTCGCTCTCGCTCTCGCTCTCGCTCTCGCTCTCGCTCTCGCTCTCGCTCTCGCTCTCGCTCTCGCTCTCGCTCTCGCTCTCGCTCTCGCTCTTCTCTCGCTCTTCTCTCGCTCTCCTCTCGCTCTCCTCTCGCTCACCGACACTGATCGACGCTCTCCGACGGTGGCGTGTACGTCCAGCAATCGCCCTGCTGCAGCTTCGCGGCCGCGAGATCTCCGCACTTGCCGGTTCCGATCGTGCGGCCACCGTAATCTTCGTGAAGAGCACCTGGACCAGAGAGGGCAAAAACGTTCGTCAACTCTGCACCACCTCCAGCGGGACCTGAGCACGTCTTCGGATCGATGCCGGCCGCCGTGAAGTCGCCGACGTACAGATCGACGTTCGGATATTTTTCCCCGCCGAGTGTCTGATGGCAATACGCGTCGTCACCACTATCGCCGCAGAAGTCGTCGATCTGGACCCAGCCCGTGTGCCTACGACCGTTCGGCATCGTCCTGCCGGCGAGGAACTCGACGTAGAGCCTGTCGCCGTAGTCGAGCTTGCCGCGCCCGCTTGCGTGGGAATGCGTCGAAAGGAGGCGAAAAGGAATCGCGACGGAGACGTAGGGCACGAGCGGGCGCCCCGACGAGCTGCGCGCGGAGTTCACGGGCGTGTTGTCCTGGAACGAGTACCACGTCAACACGAACTTCCCGAGCGGGGTCTTTTGACCTTTCGCGAGACGTGATCCTCCGCCGCCCTTCGACAGCATCGTGAGGAGGACGGCCGCGCCGGCGATCGCGATCGGGATCAGCGGAAGGGCCATCTCAGTGAATCAGTACCTCCAGCCCGCGTACTGCAGCATCCGCAGCATCTCGGTCTGATCGATCCGGTTGCCGTACGCGTCGAGGTACTGGCCTGGACCCGCGCACGCGGGACACTGACACCCTGATGGGTTGCCTTGGCTTGGACAGCATCCTGCGGCCGCTGCTCCGGAGACGGCGGTGTTCACGCGCGTGCGGCCGACTGAGCGACGCAGCTCCGCGCGCCGGGCGGCCGGATGGGAGGCGTGGATGTGATTGAAGCCCCTGATGTCGGCCGGGCGTTCAATCGCCGTGATGCCGACGCGCGGCCTCACGTACATCATGAACCTCGGGTCCTCGAAGCTCATCACGTCGAGGCCGGCGCGCGTTCGTCCTCTGACTCCGGCCGAGGTGACCGACTTGCTGTACTCCTTCCAGCCTGCGTCGTAGCCGTTCTTGTAGGAGAGCGAGCTTGCGTACTTCGCCTTGTCGGCGCTCGTGCCGAAGTCGGAGCTGTAGGCTGCGTCCTTGAAGCCGTCGTTGTAGCCGAGCTTGAACTCGTCGGCGACCACGCCGGGCTCCTTGCTCTTGGCTTCGGCCGTGACCCACGGCGGCACGGTCCAACCTGCGGGAGGCGTCCAGCCTGCCGGCGGCGTCGTCCATCCGGGAGGCGGCGTCATCCAGCCGGGCGGGATCTCCGGAACGGGAGGAGGTGCCGCGATCGGTGGGATCACAGGCGGCGTCCACGGCGTCGGCGGGATCGCGGGAGGTCCGTAGGGCGTCGGCGGCGTGTAGGGAGGCGTCGTGTAGGGAGGCGTCGGCGGCTTGGTGATGATCGGCGTGACCGCCGCCTTCTTGGCTCCGCCCTTGCCGAGCAGGAAGATGAGCGCGCCGCCGGCGGCGAGGATCGGAAGGATGGGGATGGCCATTTTTGCCCTGCCCTGACATGCGACGATGTCAGAAATTTTGCTGGTCTTGGAAGAGAAGTTCGATGCGAAGGATCAGTAGCGACGACCAGGAAGATAGCTCATGAGGGCCACGAGCGCATCGTCGGGACGATGGAACGGATGCGCCGCGTACTCGTCGAGATGACCGGAGACGCTCGTCGCCGCGGAGATCGGCGCTGCCGTCGGCCCCGTGCTCGACCAGCCCTCGTTGTAGGCGGCCATGATGGCGTTGACGCACGGCTGCAGCGCAGCGCCCGCGATGCCCGCGGTGCCGTAGTGGCTCACGGCGTCGCGATCGAAGGGGTGACCCTTCTTGCGATCGTCGCGGCCTCGCTCGTAGCCCCACTTGCGGCAGGCCTCGACGGTCGCGGCATACGGGTTGGGTTGGACGAGAGGCGTGTGTGGCGCGGACGTGACGAGGGGCTTCGACGCCTGTGAGGGCACGTGCGGCGCGGAGAGCGGCATCGAGATCGGCTGGAGCAGGGGCGGGACAGAGCGGCCCTGCATGGAGCCTGGAACTGGCGACCGTGATGGATGTTGTGGAGGGCTCGCTAAAACCATGCCTGAGGCGGGAACTTCAGCGGTGAAGACTCGGACCCACGGGCCGTGACCGCCTTCCACGACCCGATCGTAGTCGTAGAGTTGAACCCAGATCTGCAACGTCGCGCCGACCGGCCAGATGAGACGCTTCTCGGGAAAGAGATCGAAGTCGACGTGCGTGAAGCCGTCGCCCATGTAGAAGTCGTATTCCGGTCCCTTGATCTGAACTCCTTTGACCAAGATCGCGGCCGACCTGATCAAGACGCCCGGAGCGGCCACGAGCTTTTTGAGACGGAGCGGGCGGAGCACCATGCCCGGGAAAGCCTCCTTCGTCAGAGGTACGTCGGCGACGACGTGTCCGCCCTTCCAATCTCCGTCCTCCGGAAATGGGCGGAAAGTGAAGACCGGGTTCGGTCCCGTGGAGTCGATCGAGAACGGTCGGTCGTGCGGACTCGCCTTCGTAGTGCCGAGCATCGCCGCCGTCTCTATGCCGCCGTGCACGTTCGCCATCTGGAAGCGCGACTGCGACGCGGCCGGCGCGGAGCGGCCTTGTTTCGGAATTGCGACGGCGAGGTCGGTGCTGGATGTTTGCCGCGGCGCGAGCTGTGCAACGAAAGGTTCTTCCTTCATGTGGAGGACGATCCATCCGGTCTCGGATTCGACGTGACGCTCATCGTTGTGGACGAACTCGATGGTCACGTCATGTTTGACGCGCAGAGGAGACTTGCCCGGCAGGAGATCGTGTGGGCATCCGGGCGCAGAGTAATTGTCCGCGTTCCAGAGCACGACGCCGTCGGCGAGGACGCGCATGACGCAGAGGCTCTCGGAGGTCCGGAGGACACCGAGCGTCATCGGATGCGGCATCGAGAACACGTGGCGCCTGGCCACGCCGCGATCGACCGTGTAGACGGCCTTGAACTGTTGATCTCGCTCGGACGAGGCTGTCGATGGGCGCGCGGTGCCGGTGCCGAGCAGCGCCGCGACCGCGGCGCGTCCGCCCTCGACCGCGTGGGCCGGCACCGCGAAATCTTCTGGAGACCAATCGCCGGCCACGACTGCGCCGGCTGTCTCGACGCGGTCCGCTCCGCGGCCGCTGGTCCTCGGATACATGAGGTTGCCGCCGCCGAGCGCAGACATATGCAGGTCGCCGCTCTTCGGCGTGTAGCCGGAGTCGGGTTGATCCACCGTGCCGGTCACAGAGGTCGCATCGTAGACGGGCTCCGTCTCCGCGGGAGGAGGTTCCGGTTCCGGAGGCGGAGGCTCCGGCGATGGCGTTTCGGGCGAAGGGCCGCTCGGTGGCGCACCCCCAGGATCGGGCGATCCGGGTCCGGCTCCGAGCCCTCCGGGGCCTCCGGGCGCGCCCGATCCGGGCGGCGGCTGATAGCCAGGAGATCCAGGTGGAGGCTGGTAGCCGTACGCGGGCGAGAGCGCGCCGTCGGCCGCCCACGCGAAGGGGAAGAGTTGATCTGGCATCATGTTGAGCAGCTGCCCCACGGTCGCTCTGCGGCTAGGCCTGCGCACTATCCACCTCCCACGTACGGAAACCACGCGGGCCCGACGCACTCGTCTCGGTGGACGACGCACCACGCGCGGATCTTGATCGCGCGGTCGCAGCCCTTGCGGTAGCCCTTCTGGAAGGATGCGCTCGTCCCGCCGATCTCGCGTGTGAATGGAACCTTCCTGCGGCAGTCGAGGTCGCCGAGCCGATAGCCGTCGTCGTACTCGCTCTTCGCGTGCTTGCAGCCGTCGGAGACTCCCCTCTGGAAATCGATCGACTCTCCGGACGAGTACGACGTGCCGATCGGAGTGTGGCTGTCGAAATCCTCCGTGCAGGTCTTCTCGCCGCGCTCGAAGCCTCGTCGATATTCTCCGGCAGGGTTCGGAGGCAGCGTGAGCCTCGGAGACGACCGAGCGTGGAGAAACTGAGTGTGGAGAGGTGCCGAAGTCCGCCCCTGCGAGAGTGCCACGAGCTGTCCGGTGAGCGTCGAGGGGTGAGCTTTCGGCATCTCGATCTCACAGGTCCAAGAGGAACACGACGCGGGTGTCGGTCGGGACGGGGCCTGGGTTCAAGACGGTGAGGAAGAGCGCGCCGTCGATGATCTCGACCGCGCCCGTGACCGTCTTGCCGGCGAGCACGCCCGAGGTGTTCGAGTTGCCGACGAATTGATTGCGGTACTGGCGGATCTCCATCGCCGGCACGGTCGGATCTGCGTTCGCGACCACCACGCGGCTCGCCTGCTTCGGGATCTCGACCGGGGGACTCTCGACGCCCACGGCCAGCGGTGACGGCAAGATCCGCTGCGTGAACTTCGGCATCCCGTGGTCGGCCTTGGTCCTGAGCGAGATCGAGGTGTGTACGTTGATCGGCGGACGAGCCCCTGGCAAGTAGGGCCCAGGTCCCGGAGGATTCGGGTAGTCGATGTAGAGCGCTACGTGCCAGGCACAGACCGTGATGTGGCCGCCGCGCGTCAGGTCGAACGCCGCGGTCTCCTTTTCGACGCCGGTGTTCCACTCGGCGATCAGGCGCACGTCGGACATGTCCGTGTCGATCGTCGTCACCTCCGAGATGAGGTTCGCGATCTGGCCCGCGGCCGTGAAGAAGTCGTAGCTCCACTGGATGGTCACCACGTCTGGCGCGATCGCTTCGGACGCATCGAGCATCACGTCCCTCCGCGACAGGACGCTCGGGCCGCCCGGCAGGCCGCCCGCAAAGCGAGCGAAGAAGTCCTGCGACGCCTTGTCGCGACTCCAGTCCATCAGCGGGACCTTCTGCGCCCCTCCGTCGATGCGCTTGCTTTGCCCGCGGCTCATAGTTCTACCTGGACACGAGAGGTGAGAGGTGAAGCAACCGACTCCCGCCGACCATCGGGAGGCGCGAAGGAGGATGCGCCAGCATCCGAAACGGCAGTCCGCGCGCCCGTGCGCGGTGCTGAGCCCTCACTCGCTTTCGAGTGCAACGATCGCTTCACGCGCGCACCGCGATCTGTGCATCCCACTTTCCACCCTTCCCCCATAGCCTCTCGTCTTGCTTTTTCAGGAGACGAGAGACGAGAGGAGATCGCGAGAGTCGATGCGCTCTCTAGCGTTCCCCGATCCGCACTCGCTTCGCTCGTGCTGGGGACATCGACGCAGATGAAGGGGGAGGCTGAGAGGGAAGGGCGGGAAGTGAGGTGCATCGATCGCGATGCGCGCCTGAAGCGATCGCCATGATCGAAGGCGAGAGAGCCTCCGCCGCGCTCGGCGCGCGGACTGCCGTCTCGGATGCTTCGCATCCTCTTCTCGCGCCTCCCGATGGTCGGCCGGAGAGTTTTCGACGACTGCACATGTTGGAGGTCAGTGGTGACCATGGCCTCCGCCGCCGTGATGTTGACCGCCGTGGTGACCATGGCCACCCCAGCCGCGCCAGTGACCGCCGCCGCCCCAACCTCCCCGGCCGCCGCCCCAGTATGGGTACGGATAGGGGATGTACCAGGCCGGTGCGGGCGTGAGCACGTAGGGATCGTAGCCGTAGTAGGCGGCCGGATCCTGGTAGTAGTCCCAGGGCCCAGCGACGCCGTAGGCGTTCGCGTATGGATAGTACCCGTAGCGTGCGATCCACCACGCGCGCTGCGCGGCGACGTTCGGCGGATCGAGCTGACCTGTGTGTACACCGGCGATCCCAGGCTTGCTCTGGAAGGGAAGCGCCGCAGCTCGCCTCTGCATGTCGAGAGCGAGCTGCTGCAGCGCGATCTGATCGTATCCGGTCCGCATTCTTTTGCCGCCTTTTGCCGTTCCCTGACACGCGCCGACGCGAGACGAGTTTTTACTCGTGACGATGACGGTCAGATGTGCGTCGATCAGAGCGGGACGACGAGCGTCGCGATGTTCGACGCAAACCACCGGCCTTGCGTCGTGATCGGCGTGACGGGCAGCCCCGGCGGCGTCAGCGGGAGACCAGATCCCTGGATCTGCAGCGTCGCAGCGAGCGACTCGTGGGTCGCGATGACGGTCGTGCCGTTGTCGGCATTGACCGCGTCCTTGACGAGGACGTAGTAGAGCCCGACGTTCGGGATCCCTCCGACGTAGGCGAGGTCGCCGGTGTTGAGCGCCGCGGTCGGGATGCCGCGCAGCTCCGCGACGTTGGCGACCCGTGTCCTGACGTATTCGAGCGTTCCTGAAACTGCGGGCATCGTTCATTCTCCTGGTGTGCGTGACGTTTCGAGATCTGCTTGCGGAATGTGGATCTGCTGACTGCGGGACGAACTCACTGAGCTGCGGGACTTACGGCAGCGGGTACCAGGCGTCGATGTTGCCTGGATGGACTTCCGGGTAGAAGCTCTTTCCGACCTCGTTTGCGGCCGTCTTGTAGCCGCGCTTCCAGAACTCGTCGGCGACGGCCTTGCCGCTGCCGGGAACGGCCGGATCCGAAGCGGCTCCGAGGTTCCAGAGGAACTCGGTCTTCTTGCCGGCCGCGGCCCTCCACACCGGACTGAGGAACCACGGCGCGCTCGCCGCTTCCGAAATCTCCACGGCCATGAGCGAGTTGAGCGAACCAGGCACGCCGTCCGGAAAGGAGGTGAGCGGCGTCGTCCAGCGAAGCCTGATCGCCCTCGCGTCGGCCTTCACCTTCAGCCATGCCGGGTGGTACGTGGGATTTTCGACCAGGAGATCGTTCGCGACGTCGTCGAGCTGCTGCGGATCTCCGGAGTCGTAGGCGAGCTGGACCGCTGACTTGATGTCGCCAGGCAGCACGGCGAAAGGATCTGTGGAGATCGGCTCGCCCTTGGGGCCGAGCGATCCGAGCGGGACTTCTCCAGGCTCGCTGGACGGAAGCTCCGACACCGACTTGAAACCGGGCGTCTTCACAGCGATCGCGTGTCTCACCTTGGCCCAGGAGAACGGAAGAATGCATGCCGCAGTGTAGTCGGCATCCATCTTGATCGCGTCGGCGACGGAGAGTTCGCCGAGCATGATCCTCGCAGCGATGCCGTCGATCTGCTTCTCGATCTCGACAGTGCTGCCGGTCGGACAGAACGCCGGTCTCGCCGGCGCCGCTTCCAACGAGACGCCTGTCAAGATCGAGATGGCCTTCGCGCGGACTGCGTCGCCCGCAATCTTCTGACCCATCTCGTCGAGGTGCTTCGAGAGCTTGAACATCTCGCCGCTGTCCTTGCTCTCCGCGAGCGCCTTCTTGACCGCGCTCTTCAGCGGCTCCGGCAGCCCGTCGACGCCGGCGTCGGCTGCGCCGCCTCGCGAGTCGACCCAGCCGACGGGACACGACGCGGCGTTCGACAGCGGCGAGCCGAGCGTGTAGCCCTCGGGCATGCCGGGCCAGTGCGTGGGATCGGCAGCGAGCGCCATCCCGAGGTTCCAGCCTGCGGGCGCGGCCCAGCCGGCGGGCGGCACGCACCCGGGCACGTAGGCGGTCGGTCCGACGACGGGCGGGGTAGTGCGACCTCCGCCTGGGAAGCCACCTCCGCCGCGCGCGGCGTCGGCACGCAGCTGTGCGGCGCGCAGGCGGAAGCGCTTCGCGGCGACGGAGTATCCGATGCAGTCGAGCGTGGTCGCGAGCCCGTCGAGACCGACCGAGTCGGTGCTCCTCGCGAGCGCGTCCTCGAAGGCGAGTCGCTGCGCGGGCGGGATGTCGGAGATGTCGCGACCCGAGCCACCGTAGGCCGGCACGTCGTAGCAGCCGCTCTTGCCAGGCAAGATCTTCGGTCGCTGTGCAGCCGTCGGCGCGGCCTTGCCGCCGCCGCCGCCCTTGGCGATGAGCAGGACGACGGCGCCGAGGCCGACGAGCGCGAGGATGGGAAACGCCATCAGCGATTTCCTCCGTGACCAAGCGGCGCCGCAGGCGTCCGCGTGAAGAAGGGGAAGGCCATCAGTATCCCTTCGCCATTCTGTCGGCGCAGTCCCAGAGGACTTGCGCGGAGGCGGTGAATCCTCGGGCGTTGCAGAGCGCGGCCCACTCCCTCACTGCGCGCCAATCGACTGAACGATTCTTGCAGCCGAGGTAGATCACGTCGATGATCCGACGCAGATCGATCGGCAGCTCGTCGAAGATGTTGTGCTGGAGGTGCGGAGGGGGCGGTGCTGGTTTGCCAACCGCGAAGTGCTGCTGCACGTTGAAGTGCGACGCCTGCATCGGGATCGCGATGGCGCCCGCGTGCGACGCGTACTGAGGATGGCTCTGCATCGCCTGCATCTGAGCCGTCGGCGGCGCAGGCGGCTGGCGACCATATCGCTCAGGCGGCGGTGGCGGAGGCGGAGGCTCCTCCTTCACGATCTCGCGCCGCCCTGACGGATGAAATCGGCCGTCGTCCCACGCATACTGCATCTGAGTACCGAACTTCGGCGGGACCTGCTGCGGCACGAGCGCGATGGGATGACTGCCACAGCCCTCGTCGCGAGCGGCGCGATAGCCGTCCTCGTATCCATGTCGAATGTTGCCTGCGATGTCGAGGATGAACTCTTTTGACCATCCGGACTTCGTGAGATCTCGAAAGACATCGCTCTTGACGACCGCGCCGTTCGGGTAATAGGGTCGGCTGTTGCAGAAGTCGTCGTAACCTGCTCGATAGCCGAAGCTGTAAGCCTTCTCCCACTCCCCTCCCATGGTGATGGGGACGGGACGTCCAGGCTCGTATCTCATCGACCTCGCGTGCGATCGCATCGTCGTGGCGAGCGGTACCGCCATCGCGCCCGTCCCGACGCGGTCGCCTCCGGCGCCGCTGGTGTGCGACGCGTACTGAGGATGGCTCTGCATCGCCTGCATCTGAGTTCCGAACTTCGGCGGGACCTGCTGCGGCACGAGCGCGATGGGATGGGTGCCACAGCCCTCGTCGCGAGCGGCGCGATAGCCGTGCTCATATCCCGCGCGAACGTAATTTGCGCGAGCAATCTTCTCGCTCTTCGACCATGCGGCCACCCTGAAGATGTCGCTGCTGACCACCGCGCTGTTCGGGTTGTAAGGCTGACCGTTGCAGAAGTCGTCGCGACCTCGCTGGTAGCCAAACTGATAGAGCTTGGTATCAGCGCTTCCTTCCGGTGGAAGCGGTGCGCGTCGCGGTCCCATCATCGTACCGCGAGGATCTGCGTGCATGCGCATCGTCGCGGCGAGCGGAATGGTCATCGCGCCCGTCCCGACGCGGTCGCCTCCGGCGCCGCTGGTGTGAGGCCAGCCCTCGGCGGCCTCATCGTGCGGCACGGATTCGTCGTGCCAGGCGTGAGCGTAGCCACCGGGGAAGCCGACCGTGCCGGGGTACTGCAGCGCAGGATCTCCGAGGTTGCCGCTGACGGAGGTCTTCATGTACATGCCGGCGAACGCGTCGATCTCGGCGATCAGCGCCTCGTACGTCATCGCGAAGAGCGATCCGATCGCCGGCAAGTAGTCCGAGGACTCGGCCGACCAGCCGGACGTGCCGGAGGTCAACTTCCACTTGCCCTTGTTCTTGTCGGTGTAAACGCCGTAATCCTCCGCGCCGAGCGTCGGCGCGGCCGAAGCCGTCCCTCCGCCCGCAGCCTTGCGGACCTCGTTGCTGCGTGCGCGCACCTCGTAGGCCGCCTTGTGCTGGCCCATGCGATCGAGTTCGAGCGCGAGCCCGTCGAGTCCGTTCGCGCCCTCGTTGCCGGTCGCCGTGCTCATCGCCATCACCGTCGTCGTCTTCAGCGGCTCGGGCAGGCCGGCGACGCCGTCGTCGGGCGCCGCGGTGGTCGGCCCCGTCGTCGTGCCCGGGATCGGGCCGGTGGTGCCGCCGCTTCCTGGAAACGTTCCTGGCAGAGGCGGCAGCGGAGGAGGCGTGCCGATCTCCTTGCCGGGCCACCACGTCGGCGGCCAGCCGGGCACGCCGCTGATCGGAGGCACTCCGCTCGGCGGAACGAACGGCGGCGCGGTGTAGCCACCTGGACCCGGCATGCCGGGAACGCCGGGGACGGGGAACGGCACCGTTCCGGGGAGGCCAGGCACTCCAGGCACTCCAGGCACTCCAGGCAGCGGAGTCGGCTTCTTCGGAGCTGGCGGCGTCGGCGGATGCGCCGCGCCCTTCTTGCCGAGCAGCATCGCGCCGCCGATCACGGCGGCGCCGATCAGGATGGGGATGATGGGCGCGGGCATGCTCTTTACCTTCTCTTCGCACTACGCGATGAAATTTACCTTTGCATCACTGAAGTCGGCAAGCAGTCTTCGCTCGGAAGAGATCACCGTGAAGTCTACTCGCTCGTGTCGTCGTGATCGATCTCCGTGAGGGTTCAAAGACGAGAAACATGACGCTCACGCCGCCGCCGTCATGCCGAGGATGATCGACGGGTCCTCGTAGCTGCCGTCCGGCATCTCCACCAGGATGTGGTAGAGCGGGCCGTCTCCCGGTCGCTCCTGCCGGATGAACACCGGCTTCGCCATGATGCCGAGCCGCACGATCAGCTCTCCAGCACGCCAGCAGGCGAGATCCTTGCAGTTCGAGACAGTAACGTCGTGCTCCGGCAGGTAGACGTAGCCGTCGGAGGTCTGGATGTCGTAGCAGGGAGCCTCCGCTATGTCTCGAACGAGTTCCTTGACGCGGAGGAGCTTGCCGGACTTCACCTTCGGATCTCGAACGCCGAGGATCCAGATCGGGTTGTCTCCGAGACCCGCATGCGTCGCGAAGTACATCACGCTTGATGAGCGACCGAACATCTTGTGCATGATCCGGGTCTGGATGGTCAAGAGCTTCGACGTGCTAGTGAACGTCCATCCGCCGTTCGCGTTGACCTTGCTGTCGGCCATGACGCCGCGGAGCGTCTCGGCGATCGCCGCTTCGTCGAGATTGATCGAAAGTACGTGTTTCTGCGGCGCATGGCGACCCATCTCATGCATTCGCAGCGCCCATTCTTTGTTGTTCACGCCGATGTATTTGCGATGCCAGTACGTGTTGAGCTTTAGCTCGTCGCAGATCTGCTTGACTTCGTGCTTCTGCGCCTCCTTCTTCGCCCCATCCAAACCGGAGATGCAAAACTGATGATTCGTACTTGACCAACCGTCGGCAACGAAGAGGCCTTCGACGTAAGCCTTCTTCGGATCGAACGACTGTTGCCCGAAGGGGAGTCGTTCGGGTGTGATGAGGACGTCCTTCTCCTTCACGTCTCGAAGCCCGATGCGTTCGACTCGTCGATCTTCGAGTCGACAGGAACAACCATAGCCGGAGTCGAGTTCCTGACGATGCTTGTCACAGCGACCGACGAAGACGTGGTGATCACCCGTGAGCTGCACGATCGATCCGTTGTTCATCTTCATCGCGTCGACGGAGAGGAGCCCCTTGTAGACACTGGCCTGCACCGTCGTCCAAGCGTCTCGGCCCCAGATGCGATCGCCGACCTGGATCTTCTCGATAGGCACAAGAACGAAGTCGTCGCGGAGAAGGAGCGTCCCCTGGGGGAAGCAGTCTGCGATGCGCTCCTCGACGCACGAGAGGATGTCTCGCCACGCGTCCTCGCCGCAGGGGCTCCTGCGCACGCGGTACTTCACGCCGGACTTGTAGACCGGCGGGATGTCCGGGAACGCGCGCAGCTCCAGGATGTCGATCTGCAAGAGGCAGTCGAGGAGCAGGCGCATGGCCTGTCCCGAGAGCTGCTCGTCTCGCAGCTTCTCGGTCGCGTCGCGACCGCCCCGGAAGAGGCCGAGCGTGACGTTCGCCTGGTAACCCCTCTCCATGGTTTCGCATCTCGCCGTCGATCGCGACGGCGTGAAGGATCGCAGAACCTACGGAGGCCTAGAAAACCATGCAGGGTGAACTGCACGATCGACGGTGATTCCCCGGGGGTGGAGGAAAGGATCCTCGGCTCTGCGACCCATCACGCCGTCGCGAACGACGATGCTCTCGGCACGGAGACGATCGTCCTGAGATCGAACGCTCGTCTCCGCCTCCGAGATGGCTCAGCCGACCGTGACGCCTTCGATCCAGCCCGTGAAGATCACGGGCGCGTTGCTCGTGTTCGTCACGTCGATGATGATGAACTGGCTGACCGGGCAGTAGTCGAAGTCGATGAGACCCGAGTCCTGCGAGGTCTGGTCGAACGCGCGCCCCGGGATGGGCGAGCCGTTGAGCTGCGGCATGGTGCCGACGGTGATCTGGTTGATCAGCAGCGCGGGCGTGATGTCGCTCGGCAGGCCGAAGCGCTGGCCGATGAAGGGCTCCAGCACCTGGACCTGGATGTTCTGGCGGGTGAGCGCCGGAATGTTGGTCGCCGGGAAGCCCTGGATGCTGCGGCGCGCGCCGGTGCGTCGACCCCAGGGGGTGTAGCTCGCGGGCGTGGGACAGCAGCCGCCTCCGGGACCGACCATGCCGCCGAAGCCCTGGGGCCCGGCGAGCGGAGGCTGCGCCTCGGGGTTGAGTGCGTACGGGGGAACCCCCGGGTTGACGCACCGCATCGCCTGCATCATCGCAGCGCCGATGCCCGGCGGGTAAGAGCCGGGGTACTGGAGGGCCGGATCTCCGAGGTTGCCGCCGGCAGTGCGAGGACCTTGACCGTACATGGGGGTGTCTCCTTTTGCCGAACGAACGTTCGGTCTCGATCTGTCTTTTGAAGCGCACCCCCGTGCACTCACACCGTCACTGAGAATCTTCGCTCATTACTGAGCATCTTTGCTCATCGCTGAGCGGTGTCGTCTTCTCGGATCAGCGACCCCAGAACTGCTGGGCGTAGACCTGCTCGGGCGAGAGGCCCACGTGGCGCTGGGCGTGGAGAGCGCGCATGTACGCGTCCTCGTAGCCGCCGCTCGTGAGGCCGGTCGCTGCGGCGCCGGCCGGCGGCGCTCCCGTCTCGTGCTCCTTGCGCATCTTCTCGCCGAAGAGCGCGCCCTGGTTGACGGCCCACGACGCGATCGCGCCGTTGCCGAGGTTGTGAGCGTGGTCGCCGTACTTGCCCGCCCAGCCCATGAAGCCGACGAGGTGCAGGACGAGGCCCGTGAAGAGGTCGGCCGAGAGCCCGATGTAGGGGATCTCCGGCATCCCGCCGCGGCGGCCCTGGAGGAGGCCGAAGCCGAAGGCGGCGCCGCCGACCTCGACGAGAGCGATCCCTTGCGCGAACCACTCCTTCTTCTGCTCCTTCTGGCGTTCGAGGGTCTTCTCGGCGGGCGAGAGGTGTGCGCCCGGGTGGCTCGCGGCTCCGGCGGTCTGGCCGTAGCGACGAACGTGCTCGCGCGTGATGTGGAACGGCATTTTCTACCTGCCTCCTTCGAGGGAACAAGCGGCGCCGAAGGCGACCGCGTTTGAATCCTGGCGGAGGCGATCTGCCGTCCGCGATGAGGAAGCAGCATGGCGCCATCTTCGCTTCCAAGTCCACGAGAACGAGTGGATGGAAGGAGACTTCACCTTGAAGTGACGGGACGTTTCATCGACGTTCCGCGGTGATCTTCGACGCATCGATGCCTTTCGATGCCAAGAAGATGCACTTTGAACCCAACCCGGTGTAACTCTCGTGATCGCGCAGGTTGTCGCGCACACGGGGGTTTTTCTCCGATGATCGATCCTGGTGACGAACGGTTTCAGCTCACGCGAACCTCGTCTCTTCGGCGCGTGTCCGGGTAGGGCAAAAGATGCCGTTCGGTAGGGAGCAGAACAGGGAGTATCAGCTCGCGCGCTACCATCGGTTGCGTCGTGAGGCGATCGCGCGTGCGGGTGGAAAGTGCGTGCACTGCGGCGCCAAAGGCGATGGCGGCGCTACGCATGGTGGTGCTCATGGTGATGACGGGAGCGAACTCGGCTTCGAGTACGCCAATGGCTGCGAGCCGGAAGGGCCGAGTCAGCTGGCGAAGATCTGGAGCAAGAGCAAGGAGCGCATCGAGCGCGAGCTGCTCCGCTGCGTGCTGCTCTGCCGAACGTGTCGCACGCGCAAGCGATCGACCGAGCGCGCGGAGGAGCGCGGGCACGGCACCATCACGAGCTACAAGTACGGCTGTCGGTGTGAGGCGTGCCGCGAGATCTACAACGCCTACAAGCGCGAGTGGCGAGCCAAGCAAGCGGCGGCGCAGCCGACCGCGTTTGGGAAAGCCAAAGAGCTTTCTGTGCAGGCGGACGTGATCGACGTCACGCGCGAAGATGAAGACGATGGTGACGAGATCGAGTCACGATCCTCGACGCGCTCGACGAGATCTTCGGCGCGATCGCCAAGGGCACCGCTTCGCGCGTGCGGCTAGCTCCGGCTGGTTTTTCGTTCGACGGTTTCTACTTCGCAGCTCGGTGTGCGATGCGCCGCTTCGCCTGCTCTTTGGCAGGGACGAAGATCGCGCCCGCCCGGAGCGCGGTTTCCCTCTTCGCCGGGGTCACGTCGTAGTGAGGGCTCGACTGCTCCTGGAACCATTCGCGACTCAGCCCGATTCGCTCGGCGAAAATATGCAACTCATGCAGGTCGGCACCGCTCGTCGTCAGGTGCGCCGAACCCTTGTGGAAGGGCGGACGGGCGTGGGGCCAGACGCGGACCTCGTCGACCATGATCATGGATCACGTCCGAAGGCGACCGAGAACGACCATCGGAATGCGCGACGCGGCTCGCGACGCAGCCCACACCGCGGCCTGCGACTCGGCCCACGTGCGGACGGCGCGCGCGGCGGCCTTGCTCGCGTAGTGCTCGACGAGGCCGGCGCGGACACAGGGGCATCCGTCGGAGTGCTCTGTTCCACCGTTCCAACCGGGGTGACCCTCGCAGGTGCACTTCTCCGGACCCATGACCATGGCCTCGCCCCATGCGCGGATCGCGTCGACCACTTGAGGCGGCAGGTCGCTCATCGTTCGTCTCGGCTGAAGCGTGCGCGGATGCGAGCGGCGATCTCACGCATCTCCAGAGCCTGAAGGCAGTGGTGCTCGTCTCGGAACTCGGCGTAGAGATGATCGTGGTTCGCCGCCGCGTCGTCGAGGATCCTCACGCACTCCTCGAACTCCTCGATCGTCTTGCGTGCGATCATTTCGCCGATCTTGCGGCAAAGCTCTTTCTGAAGCACGTCCATGCGGTCGTAGACCTGACGCTCAGCGTCCCACGTGATGTAGGCAGCCTCGACGGTGCTCCTGAACTTGTCGTGGTCGCTGTTGCTGTTGCTATTCATCGAAGAAGCCTCTCCTTCACTTCACTTCGGCTGCCGGCTTCCGCATCTCGTCGAGGATCATCACGACCGCCTCCTGGATCGCGCCGTGGAGCGCCGCGTGCGCGGCGTCGGCTTCCTCGCGATCCAGAACCAGATCCAGACCCAGCGGCGCCGGACGGCCGCGGATCGCGATCATCATTCGCGTGAGCGCGTTGGTCAGCTTCGTGGCGACCTCGGTCGGCACGTCGCTAGCGGCGCCTTCGTCCGTCGTCACTTCGACTCCTTCTTGACGAAGTGAGCACGGATGCGCTCACCCATCTCGAACGCCGTGCGCTGGTCGATCTGCGCGCTCGGGTCGCGGCGCATCCTGGCGAGCACCTCCTGCGGGATCCTGCTCACGCAGAGCTTCGCACATTCTTCGGCGACCTCGCGCGCGATCACTTCGCCCATCTCGCGCGCGATCGTCTCGCCCATGCGACGATAGATCTCGCGGTCGAGGTCACAGATGTCGGTCCAGCCATGCGTCGCATCGCCGTACGCTTCACGCTGAAGGGCGAAGAGCCGTCTTCCCAGCGCCTCGCGGTCCATCACTTCGGCACCTTCGGCGCCGCCTGTCGCTCGATCCTCCTCCCTCTTCAGCGCCTCCGATCTTCCCTTCTCTCGCGCTTCCGCCAGCATCGTGGCTCGATGGACCTCGCAGTCCCATCCACCGCTGTGCCCCGGGTCGAGTGCGCCCGAACCGTTCGAGCCGATCTCGCACGCGACGCAACCTCGACCGGCCTCCTCTGCCCCGTCTTCGCGCGCCGCCTGCAGCAGTCGATCGAACGCAGCGCGAGCGTCGACTGGAGTACAAGCGCGGGCCACGAGGGCGTAGATGTCGCCTCGCTCGCCCGTTTCAAGCTCGAACGCCACAGCCTCGTACGCTGCAGCGACCAGGGCGCTTTCTCGCGCCGTCACCTCGCCGAGCAGACTCGCGGTCGTAGGCTTGCGAAGACAGCCCAGGACATACTCGTACAGCGCCTCCTTGGTCTCCTCCAGGGTCGCTCCCTCGATCAGTCCGGTCACGATGTCGGCACAGCGCGCATGGAAGACGGTGGCCTGTACCTCGGAGGTTTTCTCAGTCGTCGCCGTAGCCATCGTGACGCTCCTCTGATCCGAAGATTTGATGAACGATCTTCTGGTGCTCGTCGATCCAGTCGTTGATCGACTTCCCGCCGACGCGGTACTCGTGGTTGTCGACGGTGTGCCCCGGTCCCCTGCCGTGCTTCTTCTGGGCCCAGTCCCGGTGGTCCCAGTGCAGCATCATGTCGACGCTGACGACCGCGACGCCGAGGACCTTCGTCTTCCGGCCCCAGTCGTCGAAGTAGCGGCGGACGGGCTCCGGCAGCTTGTCCAGGTCGTCGACGCGGACCATGACGGTGTGACTCACGGCCTCTCCCACATCTCTCGAATGCCCAGCACGAGCAAGATGAAAATGAACACCAGCGCGATCTCCTGTTGGCGAGCCAAAGTCACGGCTTCACCTCCTGAATCTCGCCCAACTCCACGAGCCTCGCGCGGGCTGCCTTCACGCGCGCTCCGTAGCCCTGATCTGCTCTCCACGCAGCTTGGTTCGCGTGGGCCATCTCGCGCCACGCGGCCGCGCGTGCTCGTTCTGTCTCTAGCATCTCCTTCATGCCTTGAAGGAAATTCGTGTTCGCCCTGTCGCGCACCGCCGCGCGCTCCTCGGACTTGGCGAGGGCGGTCAATGCTGCCTTGAGTGTCTGGCGTTGGTGTGCCGACAGAAGCTGCACCGACTCGCCTTGAAGCAGAACGGTCAGTTCGGCGATCACTTCGTTTGTGTCATCGGTCGGCATCGATCAGTCCCTTCAGCGCGGCATCGAGCGCGGCAAGCAAGGCCCTCGACTCCGCCAACTCTTCGGGTTCCATGACGCGGCGCACGAGATCGCCGACGCGTAATCCTCGCGCAGGTTGCGTGCCGATTCTGCGACCGCCCGCAGCCACGTACCGTCAGCTCGACGCACAGCGGCGTACTGTCCTTCTCTCCGTGGCTGTCGCCGTCCTTGAGAACGACGAAAACGTCTGGGTCATCAGTCGGCATCGGGCGGCCCTTTCAGGAGAGCGTTGAGCACGCGACTCGTCTCGGCGAGGTCGCAGCCCTCCGCGTCGATCGCAGCGCTCACCGTCTCGTATCTCGTAGTCGATCTTCGCGAGGAGCCTCGTGCAGAACTCGTACTTCCAGCCGGTCCTCGACTGGATGTCGCGCGCGAGGCGCTTCTGGCCCTTGTTCATCGTCATCGGATCGCCTACATGAACCTCTTGTAGAGGAAGCCGGCGCCCACCGCGAGGAGCGGCCAGAGGATGAGCGCCACGGCGTCTCGAATGTAGACGGTGGACTTGTTCGACGGCTGCCTCTTCCAGTCGGCGTCCTCGCCGATCTGCCTCGCGCTCGGAAACTGGTGAGTGAACATAGAGACGAGCGTGGAGATCCCGAGCGCGTGCGCGTAGCCGATCCTCGGAGCCCCGAGCGGCAGGATGAACCACGCCCACAGCGTCGCGAGCGCCCAGGCCCGCAGGAACATACCCATGAACATCTTGATCAGGGTCCACATGATTCATCTCCCTCGTCGAACCGAATGCGCGCACCGCACCACGGGCAGAAGTTGAGCACGATGGCGTCGCCTGCCCTCGGTGAGTAGGTCACGCCCGTGAGCCTCGGCGGTCCGCTCGGTCCTTTCGATGATTCTCCGATCCATCCGAAGGAGACGGAGAGCCCCTTGCCCGTGAAGTTCTCAGGCACACCGCGCAGCGCGAGGCGCATGCCGCGGCAGAACGCCGCGACGGTGCAGTTTTTCTTTTCATCGGGCACGTTCACGGAGACACCTGAACCATCGGCTTGGCCCGTCGGTTCCTGCCCAGCAAGCGCAGGCTCTCGATGAGGTTCGCTTCCAGGTTATCGTCGCGGCTCCTGACCGCGACATCCAGCTTCTTTCGCTCGCAGAGCAGCTTCGCGGAGAGGACCACGCACCGCTCGCACATCGTGGCTTCTCTCAAGCCTCGGACGCGGAAATGGTCGGGTCGAACGGGACGGCTGCAGAAGGAGCACGGATGTGTCCGCACGCAGCGCTCCTGCTTGCAGCGACAGTCTTCGACGCAAGGGCACGTCTCGCCTTCGAGGAGGGGACGGTTGTCGTGGCGGCAATGGAACGGCGAGCCGCGGCGCGGCTTCTTCGGGATCCTTCGACGGGCGAGCGGCCGGGTCACGCCGTATGTATACACAATGCGATCACGGCCGTCAAGTCTTCACCATGGATCGGGAACTGTCGCTCGTCGTGGATGTTGCGAGCGAAGACACGCGTCTCGGTCTTGTGCTTCCTGGACTTTCCAGGGATCACACCGACTGGCTTTTCCTTCATCCAAGTTTTCGCCGAGGATCGCTGCGCGACTTCGGCCTTCGGCTCGATCTCGCTCCGTTCGGTCAGCCTCATCGAACCCACCCCTTTCCGTCGCAGTCGATGCAGCTCACGATCCGGCCTTCGCAGTGGCAGCGCTTTGGTCCCGCGTCGCCGAGCGCCATCCGCCTGGCGATCTCTCGATCGGCCCCCTCCAATGTGTTCGGCACGGGTTCAGGTTGGAGCTTGATCATGCGGTCGACGAGCAGCCCCTCCGGCTTGCCCATGTTGCGAATCGCGCGGTCACGCGCGAGGAACGCGTCCTTCCAGTGGTACATCGAGTGCAGGAAGGGCCGCTCGATGCCGAGGTCGATCATGTCGAAGACGAGCAGCTTGGATCGCTGACTTTCGAGTGAGCCAGAGAGCTTCATCAAGTCGGCACGGGCCTCCTCGATCATGGAGGGATTGGAATTATGGTTCATGAGGTCGCGCATCTCGATCGCGAGCATCAGCTGGGCGGCCGCGTCGATGATCGGGTGATCCGCGCGAAGGTGATCCGCGCGAAGGCCGAGTGGACTCTCCATCGCCGTCATGTTGAGAGCCTCGGCCTCCTCGTAGAAGGACATCCGCGGATCCTTCTTGATCGGGCGCGGCAGATCGACGAGGTAGCCCTCCGGGCTGTCGTGGTGGAGCGCACGCAACGTGACGTGCTCGTCGAAGCCGAACGCCTGGACAACGAAGCTCACGTAGATCGCGTGCTCGGCGACCGAGTAGTGCCGCGGGGAGCCGTCCCTCTCGTGGGTATGGCCGCCGAAGCGGCACTGCTGGCTGAGCGAGTGCGCCACGTCGTCGAGCTGCACGTCTTCGGGACGAGGATCGAGCGGGTAGTAGTGGACGCCGCTCGCGGTGAGGATGTAGCCGCCCTTTCGATCCCCGTTCATGTGGATTCTCCCCTCGTCTCCGCGATGCATGCGCAACACATCCTCCCGTCCCTCTTGAGCCTTCGGATCAGAAAGAGCGCCACTTTGGTGGTACCGCATCGGGCGCAGCAGAAGGTCCCGCAGAGCGGACAGCGGCGCTTGCCCTCCAGCTCGTTGCCGCAGCGCTGGCAGCTCGTGTGGTAGACCGTATCCATCAGGATTGCTCCTCGGCCGCCTGATACTCGGCCTCGTAGCGCGCGATCGCGTCCATGGCCTCGCTCACGCTGATCTCACCGATGGCCCTCTTCACCGACTCGGCGAACGCCTCGGGCGTGCCGTGTCTCCGCCGCATCTCCGTGCGGTCGCGGCAACCGCCCTCGGCGCAGCCACAGACGGCGGCGGCATGGGCAGCGTGATCGTTCAGATCGTGGCCGCAGTGCTGGCAGCTCGTGTTGTCCATCAGGCGCCAGACTTGGTCCACTCGTGGGTCTTGTTGTTGCGCCCGTTGGCGACGTAGTCCTTCGCCACGGCGATCTGGCTCTCGAAGTAGGCGATGAAGTCGATGATGGCCTCCTCTGTCGCATGCGCTCCAGTCTTACGTCCGTCCGCCATCAGCGGGCCGAGGAAGAAGACCTTCTCGATAGTGCCGCCTGGTCCCATGGACGTGTCGAAGCCGAGTTCCCTGACGATGGTGAGCGTCTTGTCATTGCGGTCAGGCAGTGGGTCCCGCTCCTGCTCTTGGGCCTTGAGATAGCAGGCCTCGCACATCCGATGCGTCATGTCGCAGGCCCCGCACCCGCAGGTCATCTCGTGGATGAAGCGGGCCGGCTTGCCGCAACGACCCTCTGACGATTTGTCGCGCGACCATCCGCCGATCCGAGTCGGATCGTGCCAACTCGGAAAAGCGTCACAAGTCTCGGTCATGTCGTCGGGGAGTGATTTCCAGGTCATCGGGGCAGCTCCTGTGGCAAGGACTTATCATCGCTCGATTCGATCTCGACGATCTCTCCGCGTAGGCGCGCGACCATCTTCTCGAACTCGACCTCATCTCGCTCGACGACGATGAACCTTCGCCCGAGCTTGCGCGCCGCGAGCGCGGTGCTGCCCGATCCCGCGAAGGGATCCATGACCCATTCGCCGGGCTCGGTGTGCACCTCAATCGGGATCTCCAAAAGGCGCTGCGGCTTCTGCGCGTCGTGCACCTTGCCGCGCAGGATCTCCGTCACGTCGTCCCAGACGTTGCTCCTCCGAAGGAACTCGCTTTTCGCTGGATAAGCGGAATTATAGCCAGCATAACCGCGCTTCGTGTCGAGCAGCGGTACTGTGAATTTGTGCGGCTTCTTGAACGGCCCGAGCACGAGGTAGGCCAGCTCCTCGCGCGTGAACAGGTATCCCCACTGGATGCCGTAAGCGCGCTTCTTCTTCCAGGTGATCGGCGTCGACAGCTCGAAGCCGGTCTTCAGTTCGACGTCGACGAGGTAGCGCAGGAAGGGCCGAAAGGGCGGCGTCCCCTTGTCGGCGTCGCGAGGCCTCCCCACACCTCCCCAGACATACAAGGCGGCACCGGGGAGCATCACGCCTTCCAGGAACCTCGTCCAGGAGATCATCCAGCGGCAGAAGGCCTGATCGTCCTCTTCGACGCGATCCCACTTGGCATCCAGAATGTTCCCGTACGGCGGATCCGCGATCACGAGCGGCAGCTTGCCGGTCCTGTTCGCCAATTCGAGGGCCAGGAGGTTGTCTCCCGGAAAGCTTCCGCGAATGGCGACGCCGTCCTCGAAGCGAACCACCGCCGGGTTCACTTTCTTCTTCTCGCTTCCTGGTTCTGCGCCACGGTCTCTGCCATGCCGCGCAGGCGCGCCACGCCCACGGCCAGCATCCGGAGGTCTTCCGCGGTGTGGCCAGGCACGGTCGAGACGAGCGTGCCGGCCTCGCCCTGGCGGACCAGCTGCTCGACATCGATCTGTCGAGCGAGCGCCGCCAGCTCCACGATGCGGGCTTGAAGATCCTCAGACATCATCGGTTCCACTCTCGCTCGCAGGCGTGCTGAAATCTCCAGGAAGCGGCATCCGGCCGATCATCTTGGCGAGATATTCGTTTCCAACCCGGCCCCCGAACTGTCTGACATACTGCGCACACTGATCGCGGGTGATCTCCGCCACGCGCCGCATCGCGCGACGAACTTCGCTCTGAACCATGTCGAGTTCTCCGTCGGTCATAAGCTCTCCTGGTCATCCGGGTCTTCGAGTGGAGAGACGAGCTTCTTCGTCGGATCGACGTAGGCCGGCGCAGCGCCGGCCTCGATCCACTGACCGACAGTACGCTCAGGATCTGCATCTCCAAAGGGGATGCAGTCGAGATCCCAGTCGCCCGGAAGGTGACGCATCTCGACCGCGTCTCCGTCCCAGGAGTGGAAGTCGATGTCGGCCACCTCGGCGATGCGGCTCGCTTCCGACGGACCTTCGGCGACGACCACGACCTCCATGGAGAGCGTCACGACGTAGAGCCTCTTCACGTCAATTTCTCCAGAGCCTCGATCGCGAGGTAGAGATCGACGACCTCCGCCGGCAAGACGTGGATCTCGTCGCCGAGCGGCGAAGAGATCAAGACGAAGAAGGTCAATGGGGGCACCTGTTGCTTGTCTATATAGAGTCCATAGAACGCATCGCCGCCGTCGAGTTTGTCGAGCTGAGCAAGCTGCACGTTCTTTTTGCCGAAGAGGCGAAGCAGCGCGCCGTCCCTCGTCTCGGCATCCGGCGGATACGCGTCGTCCTCCTGCCACCGCAGCGTCGTCTTGCCGCAGACCTGCAACCAGACGGGCGTCGCAAGCGCCTCCTGGAGGTGGCGCAGCCAAGATGATTGCTTCCGGATGCCTTCGTACATGGCGTCGTCGTCCATCTTCATGATCGCGGCGATCGCCTCGGCGGCGCGGCTCGGCGTCCACACGCGTCGATAGGTCTCTCGAAAGACCTCCATGACGCGCTCCTCGGCCTCGTCATGCATCACGGTCGTGCCTCCGGCGCTTGATTCATCGACGGGCGCGCCGAGCGTGCCGTCCGTCGAAGGAAGAGGTGCGCGTCCTTCAGCGCTCTGAGCAGCGCGCCGTCCGTCGCCGTCATCGAGACGCCGCGGCAGCGCACCTGAGAATCAGGGGCATGGCCGACACGCCACCGAAGGATGCCGGTCTCGCCGGCGCAGGCGCCGGTGAACTCCACGATCTCGATGGAGAAGTCTTCACGAGCGAGGACTCGACATCGAGCGTAGAGCGCGAGCGTGCGCAGGAGACGAAGGTTCGTCATCGCTTCTCCCGCCTCTCCTTCACTTTCAGGAGGAACATCTGGACCTGCTGCCTGAGCCTCGACTCCAGCGTGGGATGCTCCTCGTCGAGCACGAAGTAACACGGAAATCCTGTCTCTTCCCAGAGGATGTAGTCAGCGTCCTCGGTGGAGATCTGCAGACCCAGCCTCTCGGCCTCTTCTTGAACAAGCTCGATGCCCGTCATCGTCTTCGTCCTCCCTTCATCGGCGAGCCTCCCCAGATCGAGTGCAGCCCGTCGAAGTCGTCGTCCTCGATGCTCGGCTCAACCGGAGGTGGAGTCGGCGGTGTCTTGCCGAAGGTACCTTCGATCCAGCACCGCGGGTGCCACGCACCCTTGTCGCGCTTCCAGTAGATCTTCTCGCCGCGGATGTAGGGCTTCTCGCAGTGGAGGCAGTCGCCACGGTACTTGCTCTCCAGGACCACGATGCCGCGCCGGATGCGCTCGGCTGCGATCGTCGCTCGATCCGGGAAGTCATCCGCGGTCGACTTCGCCGACTCCGGGGATCTTCTCGCGGATTTCCGTTCACCGTACCTGGGATCGCTATTTCCGACGCGGTCGCCTCCGGCGCCGCTTGGCTTCGCCTTGGCTCGTGCCATCCGCTCGCGGATTTCCGCGGCATCGGCGGCGTCCGCCGCGTTCGCGGCAGCCGTTTCGCTCACGGCTTCGATCGTCGGGTAGACGATCGCGTCCCCGGGCATGATCTGAAGCTCGTGGCGATCGAGCAGCCCGCAGAGCGCGAGCGCGGCGTTGCGCGCCTCGTCGAGCGAGCCGGTCGCGGCGTCGCCGCTCGCCGAGCGCGCGAGCGCTCGGAGCTGGCCGAGCTTCTTGACCAACTTGTTCCACTCGTCTGAGGTCACTGCTCTTCTCATCGTCATGGCAACACCGTCTTCTTGGCGGTGGCCTCCGCACGTCCCCGCTTGTAGGCGTCCTTGATCAACGCGTCGAGTGCGGCGCGCGCGTCAGCCGGGGTGAGCCTGCCGATCTCGCGGACGCAGTCGAGCGTCGCCTGCTCCTGGCCCATCATGTGATACTGAGTCTTGATCTCCCCGTGTGGACCTGTGACTGTGGGGCCACAGGTTCCTTCGCGACGCCTGCGACAATAGGCCACGGCCGCCTCATACGCGCCGGCGATCAATGCCGGCGTGCGTGACTCCACCGTCGTGTCGTCGAGGAAGGCCAGGAGATCGATCGCAACCTGGGTAGCCTTCATGTCATTTTCGTCGAGGCCAGGACAGGTCCGCCTCTGGTTCTTCCACTCGGCCTCGATGGATTTGCGGGTCTCTACCCACGCCCGGATTTCGTTCACCCTCTCGGCAGAGATCATGAGGGTTTGTCTCCCGAGAATTTCACGGGGATGCCGCGTGCTCCCAATCGCTCGACGATCAGCGCCATCCAGCGTCGTGCTCTCGACACCTCGAAGAGGCTCGTCAATTCTTCGTCGCCCGCGGTGTTGAACCACGCCGCGGCTGCGGTCCAGAGCGCGGCCAGCTCGGCTTCCTTACCGGCATAGCGATCGACCCGCACATGGAACTCGTCCTTGGTGAACGACGTCTCGGAGATCTCGGCATTTTGCTTGAGCAAGATCGAGACGTAGAGACAGAGATGCCCGTGATCCTCGCACATCTCGTCGGCCTCCCTCGCCACAGTCAGGTGGATCTGTTCCGAGGAGAAGCCGAGCTTGCGGTACAGCTCGTGGACGCAGAGCGCTTCGAGGATGCGCGGGTCAGTAGGGCGGGAGATCATGATGCACTCTTCGCGTTTTTCCATGGCAAGCCGTGACCAGGCTTGCCTGCCTGCGTACAGCCAGCCGAGAAGGGCTCCTCGGGAGCGTGACTCGTCACGCAGCGGCCTTTCGGATCGACCTGGATCATCCCGCAGCCCTCGCACAACACTTCCGCGGCGAGGCCTTTCTCCCAATCCGCCTCGGTGGTGATGCCGGCGAGATCGTTGTCCCAATCACAGTCGATCGCACACTGGTAGCAGAAAGCGGCCATCAGTTCCTTCCTCCCGGAAGGGGACAACCGCAGACGACGCGCGCCTTGCCGTCAGCCTCGCGGACGAGGATCTCTGAACTGCCGTAGCCGCACGGCGGCACGTAGGGCTCGCGGTAGCGGGCCCATTGAAAGATCATGACCGTCGTCATGGCCAAGAAAGCGAGCATCAGCGATGTGATGATCAATTTGAATCCCGAGATCTGCGCGCCCTCGTCGACCATGGTGATGAGAAGTGTACACACATCGTGATCACGCGTCAAGGTCGGCGTCGCTCTCCTCACAGAAGTGACCATGCGTCGGGCATTCCCAAATATGTCCCCACGTCTGGATTCCCACACCGATGTCGACCTCGCTCCAATCGACGCAGAGCGAGATGGCTTTGCATCTCGGGCAAGGTGCGGGACCGCAGGGTGGCTCTCTTCCAACGCGGCTCGCTTCGCGACCGCTGGTGCTCATGGCTCGAAATCGACCTTCCCACCAGACGTCTGATAGGCCGCGATCCAGGTGTCCAAAAAGACATGCATGGGCTCGTCCACGCTGAGCGCGTCGATCGCGATGTCGGCCGCCTCCCTGGCTCTCGGATCCGGAAAATGTCGATTCATCCACTGTGCGTCAGAGAGCTTCTTCATGGCGCGCTCGTGCGTTCAGGATCTCGATGAGTCGATCGGCGTCCTCATTCGTCAACCCCACCGACAGCCACGTGTCGACGAAGCGGCTCTCCATGCCGATGCCGGCGTCGCTGCCGTCGTCGACGATGGCGAAGCTCTCGACCTCTGGATGGTCTGTGAGCCACGACACGATCTCGACGGATCGCCCGCCGTAGACGTCGGAAGAGATGCGGACGTACTGCGCCGTCTGCCCGATTACCTCGCCAACGAAGCCAGCCTTCCTCATGAAGAGCCCGATATGATCGAACGGGTGCGCGACGCGCCACGACGAGCTGATGACGATCTTGCAGCCGGTCGCCCCGACCACTCGATTCAGGATCGCGACCGCGATCGGATCGAGCATGTTGGTCCAGTCCTTCGGATCCGCGCTCTCCCACGTTCCGGCCTTCGCGCGCTCCACCATGAAGCGCGTCGAGTTCAAGACGCCGTCGATGTCGAGGAAGAGGACTTTCACCCTTTCACCTTTCCCTGGAGTCGGTAGTCGGTAGACGTTGCTCATCGGATGCTTCCCTTTTGACCGATCTTCAGCGCCACCCTGAACTTCAACCCCTTCTCCGCCGAGATGGCCGCCTCCGCGAGCTGCCTGGAGATGTGTCGCGCGGTCCTCGGCGGCATGGTGCTCTTCTCGACCGGACCGTGGTCCGAGAAGCCGATCTCCATCGCGACCATCTTCTTCGGGACCTTGTCACCGGCGCTACGATCGTCGTCCTTGTCGTCCTCGACCGAGATCACGACGCCGACCGGATCACGGTCGAGTTCCGGCACACCGCCCTTGCCGTCGTGCTCCATCAGGCCCATGTGCAGAGCCCCCGTCATCAGGCGGCCGACCTGCGCGAGCTTCGCCCCGCAGTCGGAGCACAGCGTGACGAGCGCGAGCGCGGTCGAGTGCGCGTGAAAGCGCGAAAGACAGTCGGCGCAGAAATTCAGGAGGATCACGCGGATCCTCCGGCGACCGTCTCCACGATCATGGCCGGCGAGATGCAGTGGCCCTGGTGGCAGAGGAGGAAAGCTGTGATCGCGAACTTCTGGGCAGGGTCTTCCCTGTAGGCCGACATCATGGCCTTGCTGAAGGCATCGCTTCCGCGCTCACGTCCGAGCTTCGCGGCTTCCTCGACGCTCTCGCGGTGGACTTTCGGCAAGAGCAACGAGTGCTCGCAGTCGTAACAGTAGAGCGCCGCCTTCGCGATCGTGGGCGCGTCGACGACTTCTCGATCTTCGAGCAAAATGTGTCGATTCACGGAAGTTCTCCTCGCAACCAGCGGACGGCTTCCTCGGAGACGGCGAGCTTCTTTCGGATTTCGCCGAAGGCGAGCGTCACGTACCAACGATCGATTGTTCCAACGCGGTCGCCTCCGGCGCCGCTGGGGCCGCGACGCATCATGTGGATCTTCTTCCGCTCGATCGCGACGACCTCGGGATGCCTCTTGATGCTCATAGGCAGATCTCCACGTCCGCCACGAGGCACACGTCTACGCTGTCTTTCCACGTCTCGATCTCGACCTCGAAGATCTCGGCGACGCGCCACTCCTCGTCGAAGGCCGTGGCTTCCAGGGTCTCCACGTTCACGTGACGCTCGCCCAGAAGAACTTCTGCTTCTCTGAGAGGTGTCAGAGTCAGGTTGAGAACTTCTGGGCCGATGGTCTTCGGCGCCACTAGCGGCGCCGAAGGCGACCGCGTCGGGACTAGCGGCGCCGAAGGCGACCGCGTCGGGACTAGCGGCGCCGAAGGCGACCGCGTCGGGACTAGCGGCGCCGAAGGCGACCGCGTTGTGACCAGCGGCGCCGAAGGCGACCGCGTTGTGACCAGGCTGAAGAGCAGCAGCGGACCCGTCCGAATGGAGCGCACCTCGTGAACGCCGATCGCCTCGCGGCTCCGTTTGTCGCCGTCGATGCGCAGCCCGCGAAGCCTGCACTCGAACGCGGTCGAGATCTGCAGGACGACCTTCTCGGTCTCCTCGCCGATGAACTTGCGCTCGCCGTAGATCGTTCTCCGTTTCGCCATGATCCTCGTCTTCCCCTTTGGATCCATGCTCACTACTCACTACCACGCGTTCTTGTACTTGTCTTCGACGCAAAGCGACGACGGCAACTTTCCGCTGCGCCAGATGATCTTCCTGTAGACGAGCGCCAGGACCTCGATGCGGATCTTCATTCGCTCGCGAAGAGCCAATTCAGAGGCGCTGTCACCGCGATGGATGGAGCGTTCGATGGCATCGCGATAGAGGTCGGCGCGCTCGATCAGCGTGAAGCGTGCGTACCTCCGGTCGCGCTCGCCCTCGATCCTCTTCCATGTGATCGTCATAGCAGCTCCGCGTTGGGATGGTTCGTGCCTCGCTCGATGAGGCTGGTGTTCCGCAGGCGCTTCATCGCGGTGTTGTAGGGACCGCTCGGTCGATAGTCAGCCTCATTCTGGATCTCCTCGTTGTCGATCGAGACTGATCGACACTCTTCCCGACGACTCCTCGCGATGTGCACGATCGCAGTGAGCAGCTCGCCCTCCATGACGGAGAGCTTCTTGACCCATGCCGCGAGGAGCGCGTCGCCGCAAAGCAGCTTCCTCGAAGGTCTGCCCTCGCCGCGCGCCTGCGTCGTGGCAGAGATCTTCTGACCTACTCCTTCGATGTGTCCACTCTCGCGCAGGGTCTTCAGCGCGGTGTTCATGGGCCCGCTCGGGGCATACAGGCTCAGGATACCCAGCAGCTCCTTGCTCGTGGGCTCTCCCCTCGCCAGCAACACGTCGAGAAGGATTCCCTCCATCACGCTCAGTGAATTAGAGTCCACTCTCGCGACCTTCGTGCGCGTTCGGGGTGGCACTGCTCGCGGCACGTCTTTGAGCGGTGAGATCCGCAACGCGCCTTGGCCTTGTTGCACCGAAGCTCGATCCTTGATCTTGATCCCGGCGCCTTGGAGCACGTCGATCGCGAGCGTGATGCCCGTGATGATTCCCCGCTGGTGCTCGTGCTCCACGGTGTTCTCGTCGGTCTCGGGAAGCTTGCGCTCGTAGGCCTTCCGCAGGTTCACGAGCTTTTGAGTCCGCGCGTCCATCTCCAAAGTGGACACTTCACGTGTCGATAGGATCGCCGGCAACTTCGCTGGAGTGCGCGTGGTCGTGTCCCCGGCGCCCTTCAACAGATGGAAGATGCCTCGGCACTCCTCGCAAGACTCGATCGTCATGGCGTCACGGCCCACCATCTTCGGAGAGCGCCACGAACTTCACCTCTGCGCCGCACTTCGCGCAGCAGAGCATCACCCCGATGATGCCCTCGGGGTTCAACCAAGGGATCGGGGTCGTCTCCACGTGTGGGCAGGCCGACGGACGCAATGCCATGATGGCCCCCTCCATGGCGAGGAGGTCCAGTGGCTTTGCACCTAAAGCCTCATTTCCCGTCGACATTAGGTGCAGCCCTCGTTCCTGCACCAGAAGTCGCTGGCTTCAGCGCACCCATTTTCCGGCCATTTGAAGCCCACGACGGAGCCCGCTCCCAACGCCCCACATCGACGCCGCTCGGATCGCAGGCGGCGCAGTACAGCGGAGGCTCGCCATCGAACGACATGGTCGCGTCCCTACGACACGGGCGGAACGTGCGCAGGAAGTTCCCGCACCGGACGTAGAGTCGGCGTCGGAATGTCAGCAAGACGAGGTCTCGCAGCATCTCGCGAACGCGGATGATGTGGACGATCAACAATCCCCAGGCATTCGGCTTCATCGCGAACTCCGAGCGGCAATAAAATCGGTGAGCTTCTTCCACATCTCCGGGTCTTTCGCAGCCTCAGCCCGGATCTCAGACAGCGATCCGCCCTCGTCGCGGAGTAGTGCATCGATCACCTTTCGCGGCAACTTGTCAGGATGCACACGTAGGCCGTGGCCGCTCATCGTCGTCTTGACCTGCGAAGCGTGGCTCGCGCAGTGCGCGTACGTCTTGTCGCAGAACCGGCAGCCAACCAGGGCGACGGCGGGTTCCCCGCAGTGCGCGCAGGGGCCGTTCCCGTGCTGCCACGCCGCTGGATCGCCGAACCGTTGCCGCTGGAGCAACCGAATCGCGTCCTTCGCGAACTCAGGAATCTCCACCCGCTCGCCCGTCTCGGTGCTCCAGGCGAAGTGGTGAGGCGCCATCGGCGCGAAGTCCTCCCAAGGCAGCACAGGCTCGCGCGGGGCTCCCAAAGGGCCGAGCATCTCACCGAGGGCTCGCCAGTCGTCACTTCGCGAGGGACGCCTAGCCGGGTAGAGCATCGCCGTGAGGTAGAACACGTCGCAGCCGAACATCTTCTGAAACTCAGGCGCCCCGAACGACATCTGGATCTCCCAGCCGCGCGCTCGCCGGAAGATCCGCTCGCCGCGCTTCTGTCGCACTTCGGCGACGAACGCCTCCGCGTCAAGCGTCGGTGAGGTGATGTGAGTGACGGCGGTCGAGCCTTGGTTTGCGAGGCAGCACCGCTTGTACTTCTTACCGCTCCCGCACGGGCACGGATCGTTGCGGCCTACGCTCATCATGGTGAGTCCATCGGCATGAAGATCGACGGCGTGCGGACGCCTAGGCGGGCGTTCCTGCGCTCGATCAGGACGAGGAAGACAAGCAACACCGCAAGCGCGAGAAGCGCCACGACGGCCACGAGGGCCTGTGAACGCTTCGCGAGGGCCGCCTGCTCGGTGGCGCACGCGGGGCACTTGCCGTCGTATCCAGATTGGTTGTGCTTGGCGCAGGCGTACATCACTTCGGCTTCGGCTCCTTCTTCTCACCCATCGTCCAACCCAAGCAACTCTTCGAGTTCCTCCAATTCGGAGACCGCCAAATCGTATCGTTTGCTGAACACTGGCGCTGTGTCGATGACCTGCTGGACAGCATCGACACGACGATGCAGGTAGCCAGCAATTAGGGTTCGTTCGGAGACTTCCATGAATCGCTCCTCACGCAACCACATGAACGAGTCGAACAAGGCAACGGTTACGATTGTAGACCCACCCGGACCGCTCATCCATCTCCAGTTCCCACCAGAGGTCGATGACTAGCGGCCATTTGGCGCGCAGTTCACGGTGAATCTCTTGATCCGACTTCGAGAGATCCATCACGAGATCGGGAGCCGTGTTGCGCCCGTTGCGAGCGTATTCCATCACGCCACCCTCCCCATGCCGATCATCTCGGCCCGTTTCAACGCCACGAGGCAGCGTTGGCACTCAGTCTCGATGAAAAGGTCGACGCTCCATCCGTGGGCAGGAACAAGTCCACATGCTGCGGCGCGTGTTCTGATGTCACCAAACTTTTCGCTAGGGGCCGAACGGACGGCGTGCCTCCGCCAACCACGCTGGCCTGCGTCGTATCCGATTGCTCGCGATCGTGGATCCGGCGCGGTCGTGAGCCAGTTGAAGCCGGCAACGACAGTCACGCGTTCTCTGCGAAAATGAATATCGGCATCAGACATCGGTCGACTCTAACGCTTGGTATCCGGCGTCCGTCACTCGATAGAGGCCGCCCACCGATCGTGGTTCGATCAAGCCCATCGCGAGCAACCGACCCGTTCCTTGGGCATGTCGTGCCCCATGGACATAGCCATCCCGCGCAACATCCGTGAGCATCGAGCGCTGGGCTTTCGTGAGCATCGAGCGCTGGGCTTTCGTGAGTTTCACGCCACCCTCCCCATGCCGATCATCTCGGCCGCGTCGAACATCTCCGAGAACTGCGCGTCGATCCCAAGCTCGCGGATCGCCATCACGAGGCAGCCGGCGTTGTGGAGCAGGGCCTTGAGGTAGACCTCATTGACCATCCCGGAGAACGACTTGGCGAAGAGGTCCGGCCCGTACTTCCGCTTGATCATCGAGAAGACCGTCTCGACGTTCGATCGCTTGTGGTACCGGCGCAGGAAGTCGGGCTTGTGCCAGTGGAAGTAGTGGAACGCCTGCTTGTAGATCAGCGGCGCGTCCACGCCCTCGCCCGTGCCGTCCTTGAAGGGCAGTAGCGGAGTCGCGCCGAGCGAGATGATCTTCGCCACGTTTTCGTGGCCGTTGTAAGCCTTGTCTCCGCTGTGCTCACGTGCCGTGAAGCGCTTGGCCGTCGCGTCGAGCAACCCCGGCATCTCGGGTGAGTCCGCGCTCCATTCTTCTTTGACCGTCACGGCCGTGATGATGTGCGTGCGCACCCCGCAGGTCAGGTGGACCTTCACCCACTCACGGCGGCGCTTCGCCTCGACCTTGCCATACTTGTGGTCGAACCACTCCGAGTACATGCCACTAGCGAAGCCGCTCGAATCGGTCGCGAAGTCCGTCTCGATCGCGTTCAGCGGCGCTGCGCTGGCTTCGACCAGTTCGCGGAGCAGCGGCGTGATGTCCGGCCGCTCGATCGTGCGCAGGATGGTGTTGAAGTGCGGCGCGGTGTGCTGCGGGTCGCGGCGCTTGCGCGAGCCGAGGATGCCCTTCGTGACCAAGTCGTCCATGTCCGTCTCGGAGCGCCGCCCGGAGAGCCCCACGTAGACCTTCATCGCCGCCGCGAGGATCGCTTCCTTGAGCGGCAGGCGCGGTCGCCCGAGGGCCTGCACGGGCTCGACGATCCCCTTGCAGAGATCCTTGAGCAGGATCGGCACGCGCCGCTTCTCCTCGCCCTGCGCCGCATTGTAGGCGGACCAGTCCTGGGAGTACGTGATGCGCTGGGTATCGATGATGATGGTGCCGTCGGGCATCGAATGCGTGCGGACGATCTCGACCGCGATCACGTGCTTGCACGGCTGGCGCCGTAGCTCGTGGTCGGGGCAGGTGCAGGAGGACTTCACACCGTCGTTCTCGACGACGTAGGTCCCGCTGTGGGTTGCGGAGGGCACGACCCAGAGGTGGCCGCGCCGAGTGATCCGCTTCGTCTCGTGCTTCGCGATGGCGACCGCGCGCTGCGCCCGCGCCGCCTGCTGGACCTGCTCGACCTGCATCATGGTATATGGACTGAGTATGGCCCTGTTTTATTCAGGCGTCAAGTCGATTGACAGGGGCCTGAATAGGGCCATATCGTCGCACGTCAGATGGAAGTGGGCAAGCGCAAGAGGCGTCTCAAGGCGGCGAACGACCGCAAGGAGTCGCTAATCAAGGTGCTCGTGACCGAGGAGATGAAGCAGCAGTTCACGGACGCAGCCGAGGCACGTGGGATGAACGTCTCCACGTGGATGCGCTCGATCGCGATCCGTGAGGCGAAGGATGGCCGGGAGGGAGGGGCCAAGTGAAGGCGTGGCTCCACCCTCCCGGTCGCGGCGCCGGGTCTCGATTCATCTTTTCGCCTCCTACGTGGGAGGCGCGACACGCACGCGTGGCTGCGATGCCACGTTCAGTGCGCCTCACCTCCCGCAGCGCCGTTGGGCGCGCTTTGCGCGTCCACGAGCGTGAGCTTGTCGAAGGTGGGATTCAGCGCGTAGCCGATCTTGCCGTTCGCGCCGATGCGCACGACCTCGCCACGCTTCTTCATCTGGTGGAGCGAGCCGTGGACCAGCGCGTCCGAGGTGCCGGGGCGAAGAAGGATGACGCCCGCGATGACGGCACGGGGACTGAGACCATCGCGCTCGTTCGCGAGTACGCACCGGATGGCGCCCGGCACGGTGGCCGCCTCCGCGCCCGCCACGGCGTCGTGCATGTGCTCGCAGGTGGCCGAATGCACGTGCGCCTCGGTCTCAGCCGGCTTGGAGACGCGAGCCTTGGGCAGGCGCATGGAGACGGGCGGGGCGGCGTCGATGGCCGCCAGCACGGCATCGATGACCTCCTGGTAGGCGTCGGCGAGGCGTGTGTAGTGCACTTCGCGCGCGTCGGGCGCTACCTGTCGCAGAAGATTCACAAGGATGGAGCGGGAGCGATCGATCTGCTTCGTCATGTATCTCTGACGGCGCGCGAGGTCGAGGGACTCACTTCGATGAGAGGAAATCGAACGAGCGACTTTAGGTGCAGCGAGGTTTCAGGATGTCGACTTTAGGTGCAGGAGGGGGTTTAGGTGCAAAGCCAGGTCCAGTTGGCCCCGTGTGATTCCCTGATGATGAGCGCCTTTCGTGGAGGCCAGTGCGAAGTCGATCTCCCGCCGTGAGCTTGGCGGCGTCCACCCATACAAGGGTCCGCCCTCAGCTTCAGACACAAGATCGTCGCCCCAACGCTCGATGTTCAGGAAGACATTCGTGCCTGCCTCGTTCATGCTCGCGCGAGCACTCCACGGCGCGCCTTCACCGCCGACCTGTTCGTCGTCGTAGATGATGGTGATCTTGACGTGTGCCATCAGACACTCTTCCTCGTCGTGGCCGTGGCGCCCTTCAGCAGGTGGAAGACGCCTCGGCACTCTTCGCAAGACTCGATGGTCACGGCGTCACCCCATGACCTTCGGAGAGCGCCACGAACTTCACCTCTGCGCCGCACTTCGCGCAGCAGAACATCAGCCCGAGGACGCCTTCCGCGTTCAGCCAACTGATCGGAACGATTTCCTCGTGCGGGCAGTCCGCTCGATCGTGCTCGTCGGCCAAGATCGCGGCGGCCTTCCCGAGCACGAGCGCGACGAGTTCGTTCGGCGTGTTGACCATGCCGTTGAGCGTGAAGTCGATCTTCCGCCGTGCGTCAGGCGCGTGCCACCCCGAGGTGCCTTCTTCCCATCGCTCGATGCTGAGCATGGGCCCGCGATCCTCCGAGAAGATCCCGAAGGCGCTCCACTGCGCGGTCTCGTCCTCCTGTGCGTCGTCGTAGAGGATGGTGATCTTGACGCGGCCCACGGCGTCAGCCTCCTCTCCCGCTTCCGCTCGCTTGGCCGTTCATCTGCGCGCTCATCACGGAGAACATCGCGTCGGCGGACGGCGCGCTGAACCTGTCGATGCAGCCGAGCTTGCGGTCTAGCTCGGAGAGCGCATCCTTCATCTCGCCGACGCCGCCTTTGTTGCCGTAGGAATGAGGCACGAGCGCGTCGAAGCAGGCGCCCTGAATCCTCTTCGTGACCTTGTGGTGGACGAAGCCTTCGAGGATCACCACACCTCCGACCTTGCCAGACAGGATCCTCGCCGTCACGTTGTCGAGCTGGCGGTTGCTCCCCTTGTCGTTGTCGATGACGCACCACTCGGCTTCTACATCCACGCGGCGCTTGATCTGGTCCCTGCGCTCGGTCGCCTTCTTGACGTTGCCGACGACTAGCACGGGAAGGTCGAGGAGCGTCTTGCGGAGATTCGGCCAGGCAGGCGGCGGCTCCACGACGATGGCGTCGGCGGCTTCGATCGACTTCCCGTTCGTCTCCTCGGTCTTCTTCGCCTTCTCGGCTCGCTTCTGGGCAGCGGCCTCCTTCTGAGCCGCCGAGACCTCCTTCTGAGCCGCTGCGGCCTGCTTCTGCATGGCGATCTTGTCGGCGATCTCAGCGTCTCGATCGAACTGCGCCATCTTCGCTCGGCAGGTCCTGCCGATCGCCGCCCAGCTCGCCTCCTCGTCGAACTGATCCTCGTAGGCGAGGCCCTTGACGAAGCCCTTCGGGCCGCGTCCCTGTTGATTGGCCTCGCGCTTCATGACGCCGAGGAAGCCGATCGCTCCTTCTAGTTTCTGGAACATCACGTGCTTGCCGGGCAGCCTGCGGAGCGCGTCGCGCAGATCCGCGACCACCGCCTGCAGCCACGGCAGCGAGCGAAGCTCGTGCATCGCCGGGGCCTTCTCGCGGAACTCGCCGACTTCGCGGAGCGCGCCGTAGCAGAACTTCAGCGTCTCCTTCGACGGCGGGTCCTCGACGAGCGAAGTCTTCGTCGGAGGCGGCGCCGCATGCGCCGCATTCACGCGCATCGATTCGCTTTGATTCAATTCACCTTGATTCGCCTTGCTTCGAGGTGTTTCGCTTCGAGGTGCTTCAACTTGCTTCGATTCTTCGAGCGACGCCGAGCGCAATGTGGGCGTCGGTAGAAGCGGCGTCGGCAGGATAGCGACTTCCGGTGCCAGCCAGTCCAGCGCGGATCGTAAGTTCGCCGCCGCGGTCTCCCTGTCGTCCAAATGTTCCGGTGGGGCCTGACCGATGGCGGCCAACATCGTCGTCAATGCTCGGTGTCGCGCGTGGCTGCGCACAGCGTCCTCGTAGCGAGAGACGGCATCGCGCAGATCTCTCAACTTCGACGAGACTTCCGAGACGGCCGCCTCGGCGGCCTTGTCCAAGGCTGGCCCTATCAGATCGTTGAGCGCCAACTCGTTCATGGCAGTCATCTCCTCTTCTCCGCGTTCGCTTCTTCATGGTTCATCGCGATCAGCGCCGCTTCGATCGCCTGCTGCGTGTAAGCCTGACGCGTGAGACGACCCTTGGAGAGGAGTCCGACGGCACCTTCGGATCTCCCGAGCTTCTTCTCCTTCGTGAGGCCCGCGCGAAAGAAGGCCTCATCCATGTCGATCTTGTCGTCGATCAGCAGGTTCGCCACGGCTCGCGGGACGACCCAGGCCGAGGAGAGCCCCACGTAAGGTTCGCTGTGACAATCTGGGATTCGTCGCCGCATGATGGCGCAAGCACACACGTCGAACATCTGCGACGGATAGTTGTCCGTGCCTTGCGTGAAGACGCCCGACTCCAGACCGACCACCAGATCTGCCTCTCGATCGAGGACGAGCGCGTCCCTCGCGCGCTGGCACGCGCCCATGATCGTCTCGTCGAGCGAGAGCGGCTGCTCGCGCACGCCGGACTTCGCCGGCACGCTGCGGAAGACGTGTTTCACCACGGAGCTTTCACCGTAAGGCTGAAAAACCGCTTCCACCGCGGCGATCTTCACGGGGTTCTCGGAGCCGACGACGATGATCATGATTTCTCACCCCGATTCACCGCACTCGTAAGTATGCTCAGCACGCTCAGCACGTCCTCTGCGGTGAAGCTCGAATGCGGCACGCTCGGGAACTGCAGTTGTCTCGTCTCGACGCTGTTCGTCATTGCCACTCCGTCGAGGTAGGGATGCCCGGCACGATCTCGGCGAAAGGCTCGCCGCGCCGCTGCCGCGCGAGCAGCCGTTGAACGCGGCGGCGGATCTTGTTCGGAAAACCGTCCTTCGGCATGACGACGATCTCGACGCCAGTCTGAATGGCAAAGGACGGTCGGGCCTGACGAATGCGGACACACACGAGTGCGCCCTTGACGATCAGCTCCGCGGCGCGCCAGGCGGTCAGGCTCGGGCCGCTCGCCGCGCCATCCTCCAGGATCTTGCCCACGTCACACCAGGCGGCCTCGTCGTCCGCAAAGATCTTCCTCGGAGCACTCCAGGCCGTGGACTCGGTGCAGGGCGGCGTGTCGGGATGGGCCTGCAGGTAGCGGACGTTCGTCATGGTCATCAGCTCCAGCACGCTCCGGATCATGAAGTCGCCGATGGACTCGACGGTCGCGGTGAAGGCCTCCAGGAGATTCGTCGAGACGTTGAAGCCGGTCATCGCGAGGGCTCCTCATCGACGCGCGAAGACGCGTCGTGGACGTAGTCACTGAATTCGCTCCGCACGACGCAGCGAGGGCAAAGCATCGGATTCTGCCGCCTGCATCTTCTTCGCTGCGTCGTGGCTGTCTTTGACGAGGTCGGGCTTTGGCGCAGAATTGCATTCTGAGACGAAATTCTGAGCCGACCCGTTGGAATTAGAGACGGCACTTCGGCGGGTGGAAAATTCTGAGAAATGCGCATCGGTCACGACTGCTCCTCGAACGTCGCGAGCCGCACACGTGCCCGCTGCAAGATCCACCATCCCGTCCGTACCATTCCGTCGAGTTCGCCGAGCTTGTCGTTCAGGAAGTGCAGGAGCGAATGGCGGACCCGCCCGCCATGGACCCCTCGCCACCTTGTTCGTGGCGAGAACGCCGGACTCGCCCGGAGGGTCCCAGACGGCGCTCCGCGGCACGCGCAGGACCCAGAAGGCGTCCGGGTGGGCGGAGAGCGTCGCCTCAAGCTCTTCCCGCGGCTTCCAGGGCCACCCGCTCAACCCGGGGACAGGAACTGGCTCGCCGTCCTTGTCCGCGATGCGGAGCGCGGACACGGGAAGACACTCCTCGGGTACCGTCATCACGACCAGCGCGCTGCCCATCACGCCTCCGGTCGGCTCTCGACGAGGAGGGGCACCCGGACCCCAAAGTTGGCCCGCCTCGACAGAGCAACTGACGATCGCTCGACATGGCCAAGCATGGCTCGCCGTTCGCTGATTTCCCCGAGAAGGACTCGCAGTGGACCGAAGACAACTGGAGACGCCTAATTCAATGGTTCACGGACACCGGGTTGGTGACGTACCAACAGGTGGCCGCATTGATGCTCGGCCATCTAAATCCTTCTCAGGTTGGCACGTCGATCGCGTCGAAGGCAACGTTCCAGAAGCATTTTCCACCCAGACAAATCATGCGAGCTGTCATTCAGTGGCACTTCAATCAGACTGGACGCTGCGCCGACTGTGGGAGTCGGCTCGAATTGCAGGCCGACCATATCGAGACGAGAGAAGATCACGGCGACGAAGCCGATCGCCTTGAAAACATGACCCTTCGATGTCGACGCTGCAACGTGATCCGTCGGCCTTCGCATAAACATGGCGGCAAAACATTTCTCACCACTGAGGCAGCTCTCATGTGGATCCTCTTCGTCAAGAGACCGACCGTCTATCAAGAATTCAAGAAACTGTGCCGCGACTACGGCTTGACGATGGCTGACATTCGTTTCCAAGAAGCGTGGGCGATGGCTCATTGGCTGAAACGCGACGGTCTGTACACGATCGATCCTGCTTCGATTCTTTAGCCGACGAGTTGCGCGAACAGCCCGAGTTGGCCATCCTCCTCGCGCTTCATCTTGAGCCCGAGACGGCAATATTCCGCTGAGCGCTCGATGCAGACAGCGTCGACGCCGTGACGAACTGCGACGCGCCCCGTCGTCAAACTCCCGCCAAATGGATCGAGCACGACTTCTCCACTCTGCATCGCCGTCACGATTAGCTCTGGGATGGCCGCCGGAAATGGAGCCGTGTGGCCATGAGTGTTTTCGCCGCGCACCATCTTCAACACCGGCTTGGCCGGCAACACGTAGTCGGTCGCGATGCATCGTCCACTCCCAGGTTTACGAAATACGAGCACATGTTCCCAGCAGTTGAACGGCGACTGGTAGTAGGGAGAAAAATTGCCGGCGTTGAATCCTCGCTTGCCCTCTATCTCTCCCTTGTCCCAGACGACGTTTCCAACGCACTCAAAGCCGATGCGTCGGAAGAGATCGACGGTGTAGGCCGAAAGAAGCATCCGCTTCTGGCCCATCGCCGAGAAAACGACGGAGTTTTCGTTATCGAAGTAGTCGAACAGGTTGTAGAGATACAGCGCACCAGGCTTGAGAGTGCGGAAGACCTCGCGACCGACGCGCAACATGTCGAACAGGTAGCAATAGATGTTGGGCCACTGGGCGTATTCGCGAGCGTTGTAGTACGGCGGCGATGTCACGGCGCCGTCGAAGCCGCCACTCGGAACGCTCCTGAGAACTTCCTCGGCATCACCATTCAGCACCGCGAAATTGTCAGAGCCCATGTTATGCGTAGGACGCTTGGTGGCGGCAATCGGCGTTGGACACACGTAGCGATGGAAGAAGGGGCCATCCCAAAATCTTGCCTTCGGAGTCGAAGTGATCTTGACGGCTGGAATGGATCGAATGGCGCGACCGAGGCGCGCGCCCTCAACGGAGCGACACCAGTTGTCGAGGTGTACGGTATCTCCATGCATCGAGTAGTGACGCAACAGCATGTCTAGGATCTCGTCTACACTGACGCCTAGGACGACATCGCGCGACCATCGACGGACGCTCTCGACCGGAATCCGATTCTCGTCGTCATCGGTTGCCTGTTGCATCACGAGCGATCGGAACGAGTAGCGCTTGCCGCGGTTGTACTTGCTGCGATCGGGACAGAGCAGGTTGTTGCACTCCCAACTGCGAACGCCGAGACTCGGATACGAATTGCCTTGGACGTCGGAACTGCGACACGTGGGGCAGGCTATCGGCGTCTCGTCGCGCTCGTTTTTCTGAAAGATGAGCAGTAGGCGTTCGACGGCGTTATCGGTACTTGCGAGGACAAAGCAGTCGCGATATGTAAATCCCTCGTTAGCCAGATCGAAGCGGGCCGCCTCCGCATCTAGCGTGGGAATGTAAGCGGCCGTCGCATCCCGGATCTTGTCCGGCCGAAAGTAACCCTTGTCGAGCGAGACTTCGCGGTGCTTCTCGGCGAACAGCATCACATCCGCAGTCAGCTCCCACCGAACATCGCGCCCATCGACGCAGAAAGGATCTAGGATGATAGCGAGAAAGCCGTGGTTGTTGATAGAGGCGAAAGCTCGCTCCACCATCGAGCACACCGATCCACGCAAGGCTTCGTACGAAGGATGAACGGAGACAGACTGATCCAAACGAGCGATGTGCAGCGCGTGATTTCGGTTGAACAGATGTGGAGAGCGAACCTGTAGCTGCTCCCAGAAAGACTCGCGGTACTCCGCCTCCGCGAAATACGGATCGAAGTAGGCGTGCATCTCTGGTTCGCTGAGCGAGCACCACATGAAGGCACTGAACTGCGCCTTCACGATCTCGCCCTCGATGTCGCGTTCCCCCTTCTCTTTTCGCAGCTTGGATGGATTTGCGCACTCGGCGCGCAGATGGGCGAGGGTGCTCTCCGTCGACACTGGCTGAAAGCACTGCCGGAGCTTGGCAGCCAGAGACACGGAGACACCTCTCGCGCGGATCAATTCATCGAGTAGTGCGCGATCTGAGAGATCGAATGCTCGCTGGGCTGTGCATTTCTGCTGGTAGTTGAAGGTAATCCCATGCTCGGCGGCTCGCGTATAGAAAGCCGCCAGCGGCTCGCTGTTGAGTCTGAACTTCCAGTTGGCGTGCGCTAGGAAATACCGGCGTCGCTCCGGCAACCCTCGGATGAGACGCTTGCGCAGGTAGGCTACTAGCCTCTCCAACGCCTTGAGGTATTCCCCGTCGAATGATGGGCAGAGACCGGTGAAGGCGACGAATTCACGAACGAATGCGGCTGCGTCGTTGCTGCACGCCATTCGCGAAGCCGCGCTCACCAACCTTCGGTTATCACAGGCGGACTCATCTGTGCGAACGTTGTTCTGCTCTCCCTTGCGACGGGACTTGAAGGATCGCTTGGAAGTGCGCATCACGCCTCTCATCGCAGTGCGGCTCACGAGCCACCTCCAGTGGACTTTGCTTGTCCACTCACGGATCGACACGAACCCGATTCCGGTTGCTTGATTTCTTCAGCGCCTCGCTTCGTCCGATACCTAAAGGGTCGCCGTGAGCGATCCACGTAGAGAGCGCCAGACTCGACATTCGCGAGCGCGGAGGCCACCGTGTTCAGCGAGATCGTCTCCCCGCGTTCGGCTGCGCGATCGATGATTTCGCGCATGGTAAGCCATGGCAGTGCTCCTGGCACAACGCCGGGTGTGGTGCGAAGCACTGTCAGCACGATCTCTGTGACGGTCACGACGCCACCCGAATGGCGGCCGTCTCGCCGCTCCAGTCCATCTCCGCGAGCGCAGCGCAGTCATCACAGTACGCGCAGACTGCGCTTGATCCGCCATGTCCAGTAACGATGTAGAGGCGCCGCTCGGGAGCGGGACACTCACAGGTGAATTGCTCCGTCGAACACTGATCGCAGAGCGCGAAGTCCCCACGTTGAATCGTTACCTGCTGGCAGCACGGCACCTCCGCGTCGGCCGCGTCGAGCCTCGTGGCCTCACACGTCATGGTGATCACGCGGCCCCGCTTTGGAGGATCAGATTACCAGCGGCGGCGGGGCCGAGAATGGGGGTCATGCCAAGCTCGTAGATGGCGCTTACGTTGACCACGATGTTGTGGCAGAGAATCTTGACCAGCGCTTCGTTCATCTGCGCGATCGGCGAGGTCGAGCGTACTGCCGCTCCGAACTTCGCCTTGATCATGGCGAAGACGCTCTCAACGTTCGACCGCCGATGGTAGTGCGTGAGGAAGTTCTCGCGGTCGTACTGGTAGGCGTGGAAGAGCTTTGCCCAGAGCTTCGCGAAGGGCGCCGCACGGCCGTCCCTACCAATCGTGCCTTCGCCGGTCCCGTCCTTGAACTCGATGTAGGGGTAGGCGCCGAGCGAATCGACGAGGCCGACGTTCTCGCGCGAGAGATATGCCTTGTCGGCGCTGACCTCGACGATGTTGAAGTGCCGCGCCGTGTCTTCCACGAGGTTTTTGAACTGCGGGCAGTCTGCGCCGTTCATAGGCGTGATGATCGCGCTCGTGATCACGTGGGTCTTCACGCCGCACATCACGTGGGCCTTTACCCACGTCTTGTGGCTCCGCTCCGAACCGTATTTCTCATCGAACCAGCGGACGTACGTTGAATTGGCGAAGCCAGTCGAGTCCACCGCGAAGCACGACTCGACGCCGCGAAGAGGAAGCGCTGTCTGCGTGATCAGGTCTGACAGCAGCGGTGTCAGCGCTGGGTTGCCCATGTAGCGGAAGAGCGTCTTCTCGTCGGGGACGTTCGCGATCAGGTCCATCTTGTGACAGTCCTCGATGTCGGTCATCGCCCGACGACCCGAGACGGTCGAGTAGACCTTCATCGCGCAGCCGAAGACCACGTCGGCGAGCGGCATTCGAGGGCGACCTGCGGCCTTGTGCGGGACGGTTACGATGCCGCTGCAAAGGTCGCGAAGCAGGAGCCGGAAATGCTCCTTCTCATGGACCTGCGCAGCCTCGTACGCCGGCCAGTTCTGCCGATACGTGACGCGAAGTGTCTCGGTGACGGTGGAACCGTCGGGCATCGATCGGTGTCTGACGATCTCGACCGCGATCACGTGCTTGCACGGCTGACCGCGGGTCGCGTAGTCGGGACAGGAGCATTCCCAAGTGGGCATGCCGTTCACCACGTCGTTGGACACGACGTAGTGGCCCTGGTGGCTCTGTGAGGGCACGACCCAGAGGTGGCCGCGCTTTGCGATGCGCTCTTGCTTCGCGATCGTCATGGCCTTCTGCGCCCGAACCGCCTGTCCCTGATCCACGTTCATCATGGCCACAGCATGGCCACGTTGGGGCCACGTGTCAAGGGGGGCCTTGACAGGGCCATGCTGGGGCCATACCGTTATGTCACGATGGGAACAGAGCGGAAGAAGAGGCGGAAAACGCAGTCGGAACGGAAAGAGGACGTGATCAAGGTCACGGTAACCTCGGAGCAGAAGCGGGTGATCACGGAAGCGGCGAAGGCCGCCGGGCTCGACGTGTCGGGCTGGCTGCGCTCGCTCGCTCTCGCGAGTGCGAAGGGAACGGCCGGCGGTGGCGAAGGGTAGACCTCGGCCAGCCGACCGCGAGGGTCGGTGGGGTTCGTTTGGACATCCCGCGCGTGCGTCGCTGCGGGATCGCAGGCTAGTGCGTCTCACCTCCCGGTCCGCGACCCTCCATGTGGACGACGCCGGACCCGAGGCTCGTGAGCGGGACGAGGCGATAGCGGTAGTTCTTGTGGACGCCCTCGCGGGCGAGTTCGCCGCGCCGCCACATCTGATGCAGCGCGCCATGCACGGACTCGTCGTCCGTCTCGGGTCGGAGGAGTTTGACGCCTGCGATGACCTGCTTCGGCGGCAGTCCGATCGTCTCGCTCGCAAGCACGGCGCGGACGGCGCTCGGGACGGTCGCGCCCTCGGCCTTCGCCACGGCTTCGTGCAGGTGCTCGCACGCCGCGTCGTGGACGTGCGGCTCGGTAGCCACGCCCGCGTCGTTGGCCGGCACCTGGGGCATCGGCGTGTTCGACACGCCGGGCGGGCGGCCTCTTGCTCGGGAACGCAGGGAGACCGGGGGAGCGCCGTCGAGGTCGGCGAGCACGTCGTCGATCGAGCTTTGAATATCGTCGGCGTGCTTGGTGAGGTGCCGGTCGCGGTCGACTGGCGGAAGCTGCCTGAGCAGGTTCGTGAAGATCGAGCGAGATCGGTCGATGGTACGTGCGAGGTCGTTAGCCATTCCCGATGGACGACGGCCGAGGTCGAGCGACTCACTTGGAACCGAGGAAATCGGAGGTTGAATAAAGAGACGGTTTCAACGAACGTGACGGAGAAGGAAATGCGAGGAGCGAATATTGAGACGGATGCGGCGACCGAGAAGAAATTAGGAGACGGATGGGAATTCTGCGCCAAAGCCACGAGGTCGAGTCGTCCATCCAGCCATCGGCGCGAGCCCGTTGATAGGCCACGTTCATGGCGGCCTCGTGGTCATACTCGGCCTGCTCCAGCTCTCCGTGGTGGTAGCGACCACATCGATGACACTGGACCATGGTGCGGGTGACGCTCATCGATCCTCCGACGCGTGCTGGATCTTCCTCTGGAGCGCTTCGAGTTCTCGACGGAGCTGCTTTGCGACTTCGCCACATGAGTGAGGTGGCCGCGAAGGGGACCACGTTACATCGACGATCTCGTCGCACTCCGCGCATCGATATGGGTGCACCATTTTCTCGACGCCGCAGATCGTGCAGCAATCTCTCTGATCGGCCTGCTGCTCATCGCAAGGGCTGTGGAATTCGAGGCAGCGCCAGCCCGGTTTCGGCGGAATCGCGAGCGTCAGCCTTCGATCTCTCGCGCAGCACGTGGTGAACGCTTCAGGCGCCCTGAGGATGTACCAGATCTCATCCGGGCGTAGGACTCGCTCGCAGATCGAGCAGAAGAGCGGACACGGTGTCATGATGGAATCTCTTCGAGCGGCCGCGAAGCGGACCGCGTGAGATTGAGCCGATCGCGCTCGTCGACGTTGAAGCCGGTCATCACGACTCTTCCGGCTTCAGCAGCCGTTCGACGCGCGCCTCCATGGCCTCACGCCGCAGCCTGAATTGTTCCAGCACCTCGGGGGCATTGCGATTCCCGAGGCCTCCCTCGGAGAAGCGTTGCTCTTGGTTGCGCAGCTGCGAGAGCCCGGCCAGGATCTCTTTGATCGCGAGCGACTTGTCTTCTTGATAGGCGCTCATCGCCTTCAACGCAGTCCGCTTCGCGGCTGCTGGCCCAAGATCTCCGGCAGCCTCCGCATCAGGCTCTCGCGTCCAGGCAAGCTGAGCATCAGGTGGATCGCCAGGACCTCCTCGGAGGGCGGCACGGTCCAGTCGTGCACGCAGAGCGGACCGCCGTGGAAAGAGACGTCGCGAGGATTCAGCCCGCATCGTGGAGACGACGAGGCGTCGAGGTCGTAGACGCCGCGCCCGCCCGTGCGCATCAGTCCCTCGGGCCCGTCGCGGAGCGACAAGAGGTAGCGCCGCCCCGTGTCCTGACCCTTGGTGACGAACCGTCCAGTCTTCTGCAGATCCTCCTTCTGCCTGTCGTCGAGGAACGTCAGGAGCACGCGACGCGCGCGGACCTCGCTCTTGCCGAAATCAGGCGCGGGGCAGCCGATCGTCGGCGCAGCGACGGTCGCTGCGACTTCCACGACGACCTTCTTGACGATCGAGTCCTTCTTCTTTTCGGTTTTGACGATCTCTTTCTCGGTTTTCGCTGGCAGGGCGAGGGCCGTCGTCATCGCGGTCGCGGCGGATGTCACGGTCGTCGCCGCGCCGTGGATCTCCTCGATCCTACCGTCCGCGAACTTGACGACCGACACGATGCGCCGACCTGGCTTCATCGCCCTTCCGAGCACGGCCGCGACCGCTGCGATCGGAGCGCGCAGGCGCACCTTCACCTCCGTCTCCCTGTACGTCTTTTCGACGATGGGGCGGAAATCCTCCGCCGTCGCCCACGGGATCTTCCCGATGCGCAGCGGCCAGAACTTCCTCGGTTCGGCGATCGCGCGCCTGCGCAAGATCTCCATCGCCGCCTCCTCGGTCGGCGAGAGGTTCTGAGCGACGAGGATCGTCGCCTCCATTCCTTCGACCGTTCGGTCCGCCTCCAGGCGCACGTCGCCGTAGAGGCTCGGGATGAGCCAGGTCGGGATCACCAGTTCTTCCGCTGTCTGCATGTTCTCGTCCTTTCACGCCATTTGCTGCTGAGTGCTTCTCGCGATTCGCTTGTTCCGTCTGCTCCGCCATCTGGTCGATGATCGCCGCGATGCGCGCACGGATCACGCGCCGAGTCTTCAGGCTCTTGCTCTCGTCGAGCGCCCGCTGCAGGTCCCGCAGTTCGATCGCCCGGTAGCTCGCGGCCTGCGACACCACCATCGGCCCCGCCTGCGCCATGATCTGCTGGATCATCTGGTTCTGGTCCATCTGATTCTGCTGGCCGTCACCGCGATAGACGGCACCCGCTCGATTGGGATTGGCGCCCATGGCAGGAGCCCAGCCGTAGTTCGCGACGTTTCCGCCGCAATCGAAGCCGAGCGCTGGGTCATCGAGCACGCCTTCGGCCGTCGCCGACTGGAGCTGCGTGCCCACCGCGCAGATGCGCGCGGCGTCGCCGAAGCGCGTCCTGGCCTTGCCGCGGACCGCGGCCTCCACCAGCTCCTCGATCGCAGCGAGCGCGCGGTCGAGCGGCGGTGCAGGTCGCTCCAGCGCAACGAGAGACGCGGAGACGACCTCGCTGACGCGGTCCGCTTCGCGGCCGCTGGGTTTCGACTTCATGTCTCCTCCTTCAGATCGCTCGTTCGATTCCCGAGCGCCCAGAGGTAGAAGAGGCAGAGCGCGATGAGCCCGGCGACGAAAAACACCTTCGCCGTCGGCCTGGTCGTGTCCGAAAACCAGAACTCGCCAACCATCCACGTTGTGTTCGCGCAGAGCCACAGCAGCACGGCGAGGTTGTGTGTGAGGTCTCGCAGCTCGCGGCGCGTTCGATAGACGAGGTAGGCGGCGAGGCCCACGGTCGGGATCGCCATCGACACGCCGAGCGCCCGAAAGCCGCTGCACCAACAGAAGTCCTTCACGAGCCAGATCGCCACGTGTCCGTTCTCCAGCAGGCGCGTGCGTCGCTCGTCGTCCACGCCGAGGCTGCCAGTGCTCATGGCGAATCATCCTTGATCCCGACAGACTCGATGCCCTCGTAGACTTTCCCGTCGACGATCATCCCGCTCGGGCACCACCCCTCCGCGGTGAATGCCTCGGCAGCCTTGCGGGTCTGTCCGCTCTTCACGAGCCAGTCGACGAAGGCCTCGCGCGTCGGCAGGACAGGCGAGACCGGAGACCCCTCCGTGACGGTCTCCCACAGCTGCCAGCCTTCGCCTACCGGCGGATCCTCTTCCTCCCACGCGTCGTACGCCTCGCACACTGCGGGATCGATGCCGCTGCCGTTGCAGATCATGCAGACGCCCCAGTTCTCGTCGAGGCCCGCGGCCCGTCGAAGAGCCTCGTCGATCGCATGGTCGCTGAAGTGCAAGCGTGGACCGAAGCCACGCTTCTCGTTTCCCGCGAGGCCTCGAACGAGTCCGGCAAGCTCCCCGGTCAGAGGCAGGACCCTCGGCGGAAATCGACGAAGTGCGTCGTCGAGCGCTCGTCGCCTCTCGGCCCTGTCGTCGAGCGCTCGGATCTTCACCCTCTCTGCGTACGGGAGATCGTGGCGCGGGGCCTGCGGCCACTCCGTGAGGTACGGATGAGGGTCTGAATTTCTCACGCACGAATGCTCTGGCGTGCGCTCTACCGCCTCATCGCCGATGAGTTGGATCAGAGAGACGATCGAGTTGAACCACTTGCCGGCCGCGCTGTAGCCGGCGACGCAGGCGTCGCCCTCCGAGCCGGGACACTCCCTGTAGTGAGGATTCTCGAACCCGCGCCAGAGCTTGTGGAGCGGCCAGTCGAAGTCGAGGGGCACGCGGCGAATCTCTCGGCCCATCTCACGACCCCATCCCGACGAAGCCGAGGTCGCCGACGATCGTCATGGTCTCGAAGCCGATGTCGTCGATCGCGTGGCCCCAGACGCCGTAGCGCTCGTGCTCCTCGTAGATCTGCAGGTAGGCCTGGGCGAGTTGCCAGAGCACGTAGCCGACCGTCATCTGGAGGTGCCCGTTGACCTCGTAGGGACGGATCGTCACCCGTCCGATCTTGTTCAGGGGGTAGCTGAGGTCGAACGTCAGCTCCTTCGGCGGCCCCGGCCGCGTCCAGTTTACGGGAATGCCTTTGCTCTTCTTGCCTCGAATGTGCTTCACCCCGTCCGGCACCACTCTGTCCGGTCCGACGAGGTCATCCATCCAGAGGTACGTCACGAGCTTGGCGCCGCCGTGGCGCCGCTTGTCCTTCGCCGCGCCGCCGACGAGGCCCCACTGCTCGGGAGTGAGCGTGGCGGTCTCCGACACCTGCTGCCAGAGCGAAAGATCGAGTCGCTTCTTCCCTCTCCCAGCCCCTCTTCGTTTGCGCCCCTCGGCACGCGCGAACACGACCAGTGGATCGCCGTCGTCGATGTTCTTTCGAGTCGGCTCGACGAGCTTCAGCTCGAAGCGCGGCACTTTGAACTTCGATTTTTTCAGCATGTGCTTCGGCATGGGGCCGCGCGAGGGCGGCCAGTTCACGAGCTTGGATTTCGGATCTCGCATCTCCGCCTCGATGTACGCCTTCTCCACGCGGTCCGCTCCACGGCCGCTGGACTCAACTGTGTCGGCAGAGAGCGCGATGCCGCCGTCTCTTTTTTTCGATCGAGCTTTGCTCATCGCGCGTCGTCCTTCCTGTCCGCTTCACGGCTGCTCGATTCGTTGGAACCGAAGATCAAGAGCTTGGCTGGAACCGTCCCATCGCCGTGACACGTTGGACATCGCCGCCACTCGTCGGTGCGGTCTTCCTTCGCGGCCCGCGCCCTCTCCACCCATTCCCCGATCATCCTCTCCCAGAATTTTTCCGGCATGTTCGGCGGCGGGGCGCCGGATGGATCCAGATTCTCGGGAAGACCCTCGACGAAGGAGGCGAAGAACTTCTCGGCGTATTCGATCGTGGAGGCATCCGCCGAGAAGCACTTTCCGAGAAACGGGCACTCCTCCGGCTCGACGGCGTCGAGCACGGCCCTGCGTCCGGTCAAGAAAGTCGCGTGTTCGTGGAAGAACATGCCACGCCTGCTCATGAGACTCGTGCCCGTCAACTTCGAGGTGTCGACGCTCGACGGGAAGACTCCGGTCCAAACCGTCAGCGAGGTTCCGAACTCATCGTCCGCCGCGGCGAAGACCCACTCGTCGTTGTGGATGCCGTGGCTGCCGCCTGGATCGATGCCACAGCGACCCTCGCCGCAGGGGTTGTGGATACAGTCATAACCTGACCTCGTGATCTGGAATCGACGGAGCATTTCCATCTGATGCATCATCGCTGCAGCCCTTCCTCTCGCCTTCGGCCGTCGACATCATCGGCGACGCGTCTTCGCGCGTCGACGCCCTCGTCGAACGCGTCGCCACGCGCCCGCTCCACACGGTAGACGAGCGCGAAGAGCACGTGCTCCGAGAGTCCAATGAGCTGCGACTCGATCTCGCTCCAAGCCGTGGTGGCTCCGGCCACGTCGAGGAGCACCTTCAGCTGCGCGATGAGGGAAGCCTTCATGTCGGATCGAGCCTTCGCGGCGAGCCGATCGTCGAGCCACATGCGGTCGACCGGGTGGATGTCTCTACCGCTTTCGAGCATGAGAAGGAGCAGGGTCTCCCTCTGGGTCTCCGTCATGGGCCTCACGATGGATCGGATCTGCTCTTCCGACAGGCCGTCCAAGAACTGATCGATGCGGGCCCGCTGCTCGGGCGAGAAGCGCTCCTTGACTCGTTGCACGGCTTCGTCGTCTTCGATCGAGGACACGTCCATGTGTATACACGACGTGATCACGCGCGTCAAGAGAGAGGACGCTCGCTAGATCCAGGTTTTGTCCCGGAAGGTCGGCCCGCGCGAGATCGGCGCGACGGGCGCGCCGAGGCTCGACTCAGGCGCACCCCGATCGAGAGGCACGCGATCGAGAGGCAGGCGACTCACGATCGGTTTGAGCCTCAGGAGCGCACGTCGCCACGTTCGTCTCAGTCCTTCATGAAGCCGACTTCCAGATCGTCGGGTGGTGGTCCGAATTCACGTCGACAAACCTCCATCCATTCGTTGATCTCGCCCGGGGCCACGGCCGTCACTAGACCATAGCCTCGGCCGTTCTTGTTCCATCGTGCGTCGACCTTGGAGCTGACCCACCACGTGCCGAGCTTCGGTCCGAACATGCCCATCTCAGCACTTCCGTTCTTTTGCCGCCTGTCGTCGATGATGCTCGTCGAGATGATCTCTCGCGTAGAAGCCATCGCCGGCGCTGGCGTGCATGTCTCCACCGTGGCCCCATTCTAGGTCGCACGGCGGCAGCGTCTTCGCAGGGATGTTGCACCTTATGGTCCTCACGATCTTCGTTCTCCTCAGCTCGACGAAGCTGAGCTTCGGATCCTCGCCAGGCCTTCGCGAGACCTCCTCGAAGTCCAAGAGCGTGTCCATCGGGAAGTGGCTGTCGCCGCCCTCGACCTCCACGTCGACCTCGGTCAGGAAGATCCGCATCGTTTGATAGGGGAGCAATTTCCCATCACACATGGCCAGGGCGTAGATCTCGGAACCGCCGATGATGCGCGGCTCCGGATCGGCGGCGAAGAGCGGAGAGCCCTCGCTCGCCATCGCGACCGCTTCGTGCAGACTGTACGTGAACTCGATGGTGCCGCCGACCGGGTCCAACAAGCCTCGACGCAGCATCTCCTTCGGCGTTCGCGTGACGACGATGTTGCGACGATTCGGCAGCGGCTTGCCGATGGAGTCGAAGGTCTTGCGCCCCATGACGACGGCGTGACCGGTGGTCAGCTCCTTGAAGTGGCGCATGTCCTCGGAGAAGTGCCAGGGGATCTTGCCGGCCTTGCCGATGACGCCGCCTCGGCCGACGGCGACCACGATCGCGAGCGGGAGGAGGCTCATGACTCCTTCACGGCCTCGATCAGGGCCTTGATTCTATCGATGCACGGACTCACGACCTCGTCGTCTTTCAGCTGCCCGCAAGCCCTTCGGGCTTCCGAGAGCGCGTCGTAGAGTGCCTCCTCTCGGGCCTGATGTGCGGCGAGCATGCTTTCCTGGCTCGTTCCGACTTCGATCGGGCCTCTCTCGATCACGGGAGCCAACCCCTCACCATTCGAGTTTCGCCATGGCCACGGACCGCCACCGTTGATCTTCTCCGCAAGCTGATGAAGATGGTCCTGATCGAGACGGGACTTGATCACGACGATGTCGTTGACGAGGAGCGCATGCTCTCCGTCGCCCAGGTATTCGATTTTGGCCGCCGCGCGAGCCCCATTGCGTCGACTGTGGTGCTTCAGCCAGAGGCCGTCGTAGATCATTTCACGTTCGAGCGTCGCGAGACAGAAGGCACACGAGATCCGCACTTCTCCGTCCTTCTCGCATCCCGTGCGTAGCCCTGGCGCTGACATCCACAATTCGCGAGTGCGACAGATCGCGATCGAGTCGTCCACGAGGTGACTCCACTGCAGGCCGTCGAAGGCGTCGGTGTCGTGACCGATTCCATAAAAGCGCCCGTTGCAGTAGGCCAGCTCCTCGGCGGTGAGCACGCGGCCGCTTTTCCCCTCAGCCTCCTCGGTCGCTTCGGCGTTGAACTCGCCGATCTTCTGATCGTCGGTGAGGTCCTTCTCGACGCGCTGCCTCACGCGGTAGACCGCCATGTCCGCGTCGTCGGCGGCGACGCCGACCATGATCCGCGTCGTCACGTCCAGGAACACTTTGAACTTGCTCATGATCGATGCATCTCTCTTCCGGGACTTCCGTCCCAGACCATGCGCGTGTCCGCCGGAAAGATCACGTAGTAGTCGATGTGGTCATACTTCGTGCAGCGCGTGCCGCCCTCGGTGCCGTCGACCCAGGCCTTCAGCGCCTCCTCGATCGAGACGTTCGTAGCCTCGTGGAGGTCGGTCCAGCAGCCGTCCATGCCGTCGTACTGACGCGCGGTGAAGCGCGCGCCCTTCTCGTCGAAGTCGACGCCCCAGCTGCCGCCCATCACCTGTCGGTAGAGCGCCTTCATCTCGTCCAAAGACAGCGTCTTCTCGATCATCAAGCACCTCTCACCAGCGGCGCCGAAGGCGACCGCGTTGGCGCAGGAAGGACCCATGCTTATCCGGTTGCGAGGTAGTAAAGTGAGATCGCATCGCGCACCTATCCGGTTAGCTGGAAAGGCCCGCGCGCGACGGGGTGCTTCCACTCGTGTGAGTAAAGCTCGTCGTACGTCGCGCTCGGCGACTCGACACCGATGCCGAGCAGCGATCGAAACGCGTTGAAGGGATAGAACCGGCGATTGAAACGGAACGAGAACTCGTTGAGGTACGCCTGCAAGTGCGTGGAGGAGACCCCGTGGTGAGTGCCGAGCAGCCAGGACTTGAGGTTGGAAAACTCCAGGTGGATAAGCGGAAGGAACCGCTCGGCCACCTCGGGATCGCCTCGCTCGGGGACTGCAAGGTGCTCGAATCCCTCGGCCGCGAGGCTGTCGTATCCGGACCAATCGTCGGTCGTGACGTGCGAGCCCTGCGCGATGGTCTCACGCGCGAACGACAGCAGGCTCTCTCCCTTGCGGTCGGGCACCATGCGGAGCCTTAGGCGGCCAGCGTACGTGCCCGCACGCCGCATCTTGGACTTCGTGGGCTCGACCCCGTCCTTCGTCGGCGGACGGCGCCGCACCTCGACGCAGCCAACGACGTAGACCTTGTGATGGACGCCCTTGCCCTCGCCGCGCGTGGCGCCGCCGATCAGGCACTCGTCCATCTCGACCTCGACGCCTGCCCCGCCGATGCGGTCGACATTCGGACGCACCATTCCGGCGCGGAGCTTGTGCAGGATCTGGAACGCTGTCTCGTACCGACTGACGCCGATCTGGCGCTGGAAATTCGAGGCGGACATGCCGAGGATCTGCGTGCTCACGAGGTACGCGCCCCAGAACCACGTCAGCAGCGGGGAGTGCGTGCGCTCCATGACGGTGCCCGCGATGAGCGAGGTTTTCGCTCGACACACGCGGCACATGAGCGAGTGGATGCGCTGTCGATCGCGGAACGGCTCGCCCTTCTCGCCGCACTTCGGACAGGCGAAACCGTCGCGCCAGCGAAGCGCTTCGACGTACGCCGCGCACGCCGCATCGTCGGGAAAGAGGCGCTGGAATTCAGGCAACGACTTCGGGAATCGCAAACTGGTATCCTCCGACATGATCCGAGTCTCCTTCGGGTCCTGGCCGGGGTGGTTGGCGCCACGCCCGGCCGATTTATCTCAGGCGTTCTCGCTGTCGAGCGTGGCGTCAGCGAGCATGTCATCGAGTGCGTTTGCGCCGAGGCGATCGGCGACGCGCCGACGTTTCTCGTCGACTGGATAGATCCCACTGATCGATGCCGACTCACTCAGGCCACGACGCACGGCGTTCGCGCGGAATGCGGCGAGGGCCGTGTTGCGTTCGGCGCGCGTCTCGTACCAGCGCTCATCACCGAGCGGGTTGCGGTTGGATACTGCGACGTTGACGAAACCGAAAATGACCTTGGTGCCCATGGCTCAGCCCACCGGCACGTATTCGCTCGTGCCGCTCGTGCTGATTACCCATCGGTCGCCACCGGCGACGAGGGCGGCATCGTAGGCGTCGTCGAACGATGCGTGTCGCGACTCCTCGGCTGCGACGGGCTCAGCGTTGTACCCGTCCCGACTGACTCGCACCGAATTGCTGTTGAAAACTCCGAAGGTCGTTCTAGCCATGGGCTCCTGCTTTCTCCGGGATTGGCGTCCCGTCATCTATCTGACGTAGATAATATGCACGATATTCTCCCCGTCAACCGTACAAGCATCGATTTCTGACGAAAGGGCCTAAGTGTGCGAAACCATTGCACTGTACCACCTAACCGGATGAGCATGGAAGGACCATGCACTGCAGCGCGACGGAGAACCTCGTCCTTCGAGACGTGCGCGAGACCACGCGTTCCACGAACTTGGTTCGGACGGTGGATCCCTTCCGACGAATCTCCAAGCGACGGCGTCGCTCGACCCAGCGCTTGCCGACGATCGTCACCTTTCGGTGCGCGACCGCGCTGCTGATAGACCCGCGCTCCTGCGCGCCGGCGATCGCGGCGTAGGGAACGCCTCTCGTGTCTACGATGAGATCGTGACCGTCCACGCGGATGGCCTCGATCAAGACGTCGACGCAGTGCAGGGGCACGACGAGCGCTCGGAGGACGACGGCGCTCTCCAGGGTCATCTCGACGGTCGTCGAGCGAGCCTTCATGGGAGCCTTGCTCATCCCGGCGACGATCGCGAGGCGCGGCATCTGAGGTGAATAGCCAGGCGGCAGGCCATCGAAGCCGAAGCCCCCACAATGATGGGCATCGAAGCTCTTGAAATTGTCGCCGGCGCGAAGCATGGAACCTATCCTGACACCTTGGTGGTGCTCCGCAAGCCCTCGAACGCAGCGACGCGATCGGCGATCTTCTCGTCGCTCGGAAGCTCGCCGACGAACTCGAAGCGGAAGATTTTCGACGGAAACACCCGGGTCATCCCGTTCGGCAGAGCCTCGGCCGGCAACGTCTCGATCTCGTCGATCCAGCCGTCCGGATCTCCAGGCCAGCCGACGAGCGGACGCACGTTCGTGCCTCCGTAGGTGTAGGACTCGTAGAGCACCATCGGCAGCCGCGTATCGTGGTGCGTGACGAGGCAGATCGCGTGGTAGACGCCGCCCTTGTAGTGCCGATAGAGCCCGGGGCGGAACTCGCGGCGTTTGCGTGCGATCCAGTCGCAGTCTCGACGATGAAGCTTCTGCTCCGGATCGTCTCCGTCTCGGCAGCAGTCGAGGGTCCCGGGCCGGCTCACGTCAGCTCCTCCCTCGGTCCCAACGCGGTCGTCTTCGACGTCGCTGGAGCGCTGCATCTCTCGATCGCCTCGTCGATCCACTTGAGCGCGAGGCTGATGCTCTTCTTGTCGGCCTTCTGACCGGAGAAGAAGCGCCTCAGGTACTCCGACGCCCAGCGTGCGCGAGTGCCGAGGCGCGCTCCGCGCGAGGGCACGGCGGCGTCGTCGAAGACGATGTTCATGGCCTTCTTGCCGGAGCCTGCTTTGACGACTGTCTGGGTCTGTCGCCAACATGCCCCATCTGACGACTTCGGACATTTTCGGTTGAAACGTTCCGTGAACGTGTCATGAAGCGATGTCGCTACGCTGGCAGTGGTAGACGGCAGTTTTCCGATGCCACGGAGCGATCGCTTGCAGAAGCGACACTTCATGCCGACGGCGCTCATGGCGCAACACCGCTCTTCCCGTTCGACGCGGTCATCTTCGACGCCGCCTGCATGCCGAGGCTCGTCGACGGGTCCTCGTGAGAGCCGTACGAGGGCGATCGGATCTCCGTGAAGCGGACCCGACCGTTCTCCAGGAAATGCGGATCGACGATGACGACAACGCCTCGCTGAGCTTCGATCGAAGCCAGGAACTCACGACCGTCGTCGATGCGCTTGATCTTCTGGAATTCGATCTTCGCGCGGCCCATCGTCTGCCGAAGCTTGTCTTCCGTCGTGAAGCACGGCAGGTAGAAGCTCGGCGAGCCCGGCATGTTCAGCAGCACAGGTTGGTCTTCGCCAAGCGGCGCCGAAGGCGACCACGTTGACCAGGGGATCAGCATCCCCGTGAGCGACACCTCGGTCGCCGGCTTGCCCGTCGGCTTCGGGGGATCGACGGTAGACTCAGTCATCGGTTCGCCGCTCGTGCGTACTGCCCTCGCCCGACGCGCTTTGCAAAACCTCGACGCGTCAGGATGGTGAGGATGCCGGCGACATGGCTGCGTTCGAGCTTTGCCCTCTTCACGAGATTCGGCAGATTGATGCTGTCTCTTTTCGGGATCAGCTTGAGCACGGTGAGCTGGTGACCGACGAGCGGGCGTCTCAGAGAAGCCGAGACACGACGGACCGCGACCCCATTGAACTTCCTGGCCCTCTTGTCCTCTCGGATCTTGCGCACCGCAGCCTTCTTCATCGAGGCCGCGACCCTCTTCTCCGCCGCCACGGCCCTCTTCGTCGCGAAGGCTACATTCTCCGTCGCAATCCTGACCCTCTCCTTCGAGATCGCAACCCTCTCCTCCGCAGCGGCCACCTCCCTCGCAGCAGCGACCCTCTCCGTCGCGGCGGCCTCCTTCTTGAAGGCTTCCCGATCGTTCTCCGCTACCGCAAAGCTCACGCTGACGTTCACGTCGCGCGGGACGAGCACCTCGACCATCGCGATGGCCTTGTCGAACTTCTCGATCGTGAGCTTCTTCTCTTGCTCCAGCGATGCCAAGATCCCCTTCATCCCGCCAGGGCTGACCTGACTTTGAAAGCTCTTCGGCGAGAAGATCGTAGAGTGCGGGATTCCCCTGAATCCAGGAGGCGTGGAAGGGATGCCGGTGCCGGTGTTACTCACGGCGCACCTCCCGCCGCAACTTCCTTCTGCGCGAGCCCGTAGCACTCCTCGGCCGCCTTGACGAAGGCCTCCTTCGGCACGCCCTCCGCGCACAGGATGTGCGCCGCGGTGATGAGCAGCGCCTGAAACGCGCCGTTGATCCGCACCATGCGCCCCTCCGGGTCGTCCTTGACGAGCGCGACGCGCTCGCCGATCGCCTTCTTGAGGAACACCCGGCACGAGACGCACTCTTCGAGCACCTTCTTCGCCACCGCCTTCTCGTCGATCTCGGGCATGAGAAACAGCTCCTTTCTGACAAGCGGCGCCGGAGGCGACCGCGCTTTGAAAATCACATCGGCTTCGGTTGGATCGTCCCCTGCACCGGACCCACGAGACACTTGCATTGCACGGCCAGGTGCGTCGAGTCCATCTGGTGCCACGTCGAGAGCCAGGTGCCCGACGGGCACACCGCCTTGCCCTCGTTCTCGATCAGGATCGCGATCTCGTGACACGTGTCCGTCGGGACCGCCTCGCGGAGGCGCTCGTTTCGCTTGTCGAAGATGTGTCGCGTGTTCTCCTTGTCCATCTCCGAGGCGTCGCGACAGCCTGCCAACGTGAACAGCGCGAAGCCCACGAAGACGACGATGGTGCAGATGGTCTTCACGCGTTCCTCCGTTTCGCTTGCCGCAGCAACGTCATCCTCGCCCATGCGGAGATCGTCAGCCCGACGCGCCGGGCCGCGGCGCGGATCTTCGCACGCTCGGAAGTCGAGAGTCGAACCTGGAACATGTGATTGCGCACATCTGTCTCAATCGAGCCGAGCGGGCGACCGGGACTTTTTCGTACCTTCTTCATCGTCTCGATCGCTCCTTCTCCTCGTCGGCCATCTCCGCGTCGATGATTCGTGCCGCCTCGAACTCAGGCATGATGATGGAACCCTGCGCACGCATCTTGCCGATGAGCGTCACCACGCGATCGCTTCGCGAGAGCTTCGGCGGATCGGCTGTCTTTGGCTCGCTGCTCTTGGTAGTCTCGGAAGCGGTCGCCTGCGGTGCGCTGCCGGCTGGCGTCTTGCTGCCATCCATCTCGGCGATGATGCCAGCCAGCGCTCCCTCCAGCCGTTCGATTCGCGCGAGCGAAAGCCGTGCGACATTGCGCAGCAGCAAGAACGTGACGAGGCCTGCGGCGAGGCCGCTCGTCAAGCCGAACAGGATGAGGAAAAGGCTCATGGCTTCGCCTGTTCAGGGTAAGGTCGCGCGCCGGGCAGCTTGCAGCCGTGCTCGCGGGCATCCTCGATGCCGGTCGCGACCACGGGCTTCCAGCCTTCGCCCCATTTGTGACGGAAGCCTCCCTGCTCGCGGAAGAATTCCAGCGTCTTGACGAAGACAGAGCCGGTGGGACCGACGTGGCTTTGAAAATAATGTCGCTCTTGCCCAAGAAGTCACCCCGTTCCTGCCCAAGAAGTAGGACTTGCCCATAATGTCGTCGATCGCTTTTCGTCTCTCCGAAGTGAGTCCCTCGACATCGCGGATCGTCTCACGTGCATGGCCTCCGACACCGCCCGCAACGTTACTCGCCTCTCTTCCGCCTTCACCGCCATCCTCCGCTCGCTGCCTCCGAGCGAGCGAGAGAAACTGCTCGAAAAGCACGTCGAACACCTGCAACGACTGCTCGACGACGCGCTCGAATCCGTTGAATCGATGGGACCCATCTCCGTCGGCCGTCGTCCTCGCGTGTCCAATCCGCCACGCGGATCTGCCATACCCGGATCCGGCACGGAGATGCGATCGATTCGCGAGGCGGTCGAGCACTCGGACTCGTCGACCGTGCCAGGAGCGATCCGCGCGGTGCTGGCGACGGAAACGATCGGTCTGCTCCCCCGCGCCATCATCGAGGGCGTCCAGACTCTCCGACCGGGTACCATCGACACCTCCGTCACGAGCGCCCTGCACACGATGCACAAGCGCGGCGAACTCGCCCGAGAAGGCTTCCACAAGAACTACCGCTACATCCTCGTCCCGCGCTCCAGAGACGGCCAGGACGCTCCGACGCCAGCCTCCGCGCAGGGAGGAGGCACGCACTAGGGAAGCGCACGCGCCCTTCTGCGGCAACGCGGGCGGGCGAGCCGAACGCACAGAGACCGCCCCCGCGTCGGGGTCGGCGAGCGGAGCCACGCCCGGCACGGGCTACTCTTCCTCTCGCTGGACCGTGACGCCCAGACTCGTCGCCTCGCGGATGCCGAGCGAGCGCAGCCAGCCGGATACGTCCAGGCCGGCGCGCTGCGCAGCCGCCGCGAAAAGCCGCTTCTGCTCGTCCGTGACCCGGACGCGAAACATCTCCTCTTTCCGTTCGCTCTGTATCTTCCGACGCTTCTTCCGCTTGCCGTCCGTCATGTCTAGGCCTAGTGTAGACCTCATAGTCTGCATGTCAAGGCCGAATCGGGTGAATACTGGTGTAGCCACACCAGTCTATCCAGGTAACATGGCGGACATCCAGGCAGCAGGGCAGGCGGTACGGGCGATGCGGGCGGTCGAGATCGCGAAAGCAAAGCGGATCGTGAAGCGCAGCCCCGCGTGGGTCGTGCCCTCGTCCACCCACGGCGGGAGCTACGTCGTCACGTCCTCCACCCTCGGAGGCTTCGGGGCGATGCCCTCCTGGGAATGCTCCTGCCCGGACTACGAGACGCGCCAGCAGCCCTGCAAGCACGTCATCGCGGTCGAGATCGTTCGACGCCACGAGATGCCCGACGGCACTGTCATCACCACGACGCTCCGCGCGACGTACTCTCAGGATTGGGCGAAGTACAACGCGGCGCAGGTCCACGAGAAGGAGCGGTTCGCGCTCCTGCTCCGCGACTTGTGCAAGGGCATCGTCCAGCCGGCGCAGCCGATGGGGCGCCCCCGGCACCTGCTCGCCGACCTCGTGTTCGCGGCGGCCACCAAGGTCTACTCGACGCAAAGCGCTCGACGGGCACACACCGACGTACGCACGGAGCAGGTGAAGGGTCTGATCGACAAGGCCCCCTGCTACCAGAGCATCCTGAACCTGATCGCGGACCCCGGCGTCACGCCGCTGCTCAAGGCGATGGTCGAGGAAAGTGCGTCGCCGCTCGTGACGATCGAGAGCGACTTCGCAGTGGACTCCTCGGGCTTCTCGACCACGGTCTACCGTCGGTGGTTTGACCACAAGTACGGCAAGGAGCGCAGCGAGCACTCCTGGGTCAAGGCGCACCTGACGTGCGGCGTGAAAACGAACGTGGTCACGTCGATCCAGGTGACGGGCGAGGACGCAGCGGACTCGCCGGAGTTCAAGGGGCTCGTGAACACGACGGCCAAGCGGTTTCGGATCGCCGAGGTCAGCGCCGATAAGGCTTACCTGAGCCACGAGAACATGGCGCACGTCGTCGCGCTCGGCGGAATGCCCTACATCCCCTTCAAGGACGGCACCGGCGCGGGCGCGAACAGCCCTGAGCTTTGGAAGAAGCTCTACCACTTCTTCCAGTGGAACCGCGAGGTCTACCTGAACCACTACCACAAGCGATCGAACGTCGAGACGACGTTCCACATGATCAAGTCGAAGTTCGGGGCGAGCGTGCGGAGCAAGTCGTTCCCGGCGCAGGTCAACGAGGTCTATCTCAAGGCGCTCTGCCACAACATCGTGGTCGTGAATTTCGCGGTGCTGGAGCTTGGGATCGAGGCGAAGTTCGCGGCTGAAGTCGGGAGGGTGGCGTGATGGCCGTCTTCACCATGCGCGTTCCCCTCAAGCTCTGGGTGGGAATCTGCTCGACGTGCGGTCAGATCGCGTGCGTGGACGCGCGAAAGACAATGGTTGAGGGGCCGTGTCCGTATGGCAACCACGCCAACGCCAAGAAGGGCCGGCTCGTCGCCGCGCGCTACGTGCTCGACGGGCACGTGAAGCCGAAGAGGAGAGTATAAATTGCGTATGTGGCACGCAACCAGAGCCCTACACGGGGTCGATAAGCACGAAGGGCGTCTTGCTCGACGGATCGTTGTGGACGCTCCTCTTGGATCACCAGGTTTCAACTCACAGGTCCGTAAGCGAGCACTCGAAGAAAGAGCCTTGGACGCGATAGAGGAAACTCCACCGCGCAGAGAGCCGACGGACCTGGAGATCGAAAGAAGCAACGAGATCGAGGAACTGTTCGCCGAACAGATGCAATTAGGCGCTGAAAAACCACCATGGTTCGGTGACCGCTATGATGCGCCGCACGGCTACCTCGTCTGGGATCCAGCGCGACGACCCGATCCGAAGTTCGCTAACGAGTACCGTGCTGCACGAGCGACGGTGAAGGCTCAGGCACAATGCTGCGCTCGTGAAGCTCGGGCTCGCGAAAAGGAAAATGCGCGTGTGCAAGGGGCTAGCGTGGGACTCTTCCAACGCCCTCACTGTAACCTTTGGTACACGAACATTGGCGGTCGACGGCTTTCGATGCGCACGGCGGATTTCGATGAAGCCTTGCAATTCAGGCAACTATTGCTCGTCGAGTACGCCAAGATTCGATCCGTGAAACTGCGGCCGATGCACTGTGCGCAATGCGGAGTGCTCGGTCACTACGCCAGAAATTGTCCGAATCTCGCGAACCCAATCGCTGATGCTGTCGTTTCGGTTGCCCTCACTGACGCGCCGCGTAGGGCAGCACCAAAATCGCCGACATCACCTTCGCGGCGTGAAGAGCGTAACCGGCGGATCTCCGAAATGGGCGAGCGGGGCTGTTCGTTGCGCGAAATCGCAGCGGCAGTTGGTTGTGACAAAGAAACAGTCTCGATCTTTCTTGGTCCGCGCGACCGTAGTGCCGGACTTCGCCGTCACCACGCTCGCCGCAAGGCCGAGGGCCGACCTGTCCTTCCGCCGTGGGCTCTTGCTCGGCAAGCGAAAGCCGCATGACCATGTACCGCTCCGCCCTCCGAAGCGCTCTCCGCGACCGCCTCGTGGCCGTCGTAGCGCTCCTGGCGCTGGCGGTGCTCCTCGTCTTCCTGTTCCTGATCGAGCGTCGTAACCAGCGTCTAAGGCTCCGTACGCCGTCGATCTTCATGCCGATGGAGCCGCCGCAATGACCGGCAGCGGCGACCCCAAGACTCTCGTCAGTATCGAGGCTGAGTATCAGACTTTTGCGAGGAGCTTGGCAGCCACCGTACGTACTTTGCGAAAAAGGCGTGGCTGGCTACTTCGTGATCTCGAACGCGAAACAGGAGTGAAGATTGGCATGTTGGCGCCCACCGAACGCGGCGACGTGTCGATGACGATCAGTCGGCTCTCGAAGATTGCGTTTGCATTCAGGATGCGCCCCTCTCAACTGCTCCAACTGGCGCAGGTGGCGCGATGACTTCTTGGGCAGGAAGGAAGGCCGACCAGAATGTCTCCCAGAAAGTCGACTTTACAGACAAGGCCGACCGACGTTGACCATGTAGACGTCGCGCTCGCGCTCGCGCTTGCCCATGCCGTCCTCCGCCTGCTGCACGTCCTTCGAGACTTCCTCGTTCTCGGACTCCACTTCAATCATCGGGAAGCCTCCACAGGCAGCGATGGCTTTGCCCCAAATGACCATGTTGCCTCATAAGTCTGCCTCGTATCTCGCGCTTGCCTCAAATGTCACCATTGCTTTTTCTCTCACGAAAGTGAGCTACTCCGCTCCCACAAACGTCTCACGGCAATGGCCACAGACACCGCCAAGTCCGTCGAGCGCATTCGCGCGATCTACGCCCAACTCCTCAAGCAGCTCGGCCCGACCGAGCGAGAGAAGCACCTCGCAAGGCACGCCGAGGATATTCAATCCGCGATCGATCGCGTTCTCGCGACCCTCTCGGGAGACTCCCAGCCCACGAGCGTCCGCCAGCCCAGAGAGCGCGTCTCCGCGCCTCCCGTGCCGCCCGGACTCGCCAGCGCCCCCGTCGAGCGCTCCGCGCCCTGCACGCGCATCCACGAGGCCGTCGAGCACGCGGACAGCGCCACCATCCCCGGAGCGATCCGCGCCGTGCTCGCGACCGAGCACGATGGACTCTCGACACGAGCCGTCATCGAGGGCGTCAAGATCCTGCGCCCCGACGTGGAGGCCGGGAGCGTGCATGGCGCGCTGCATCACATGCGCAAGCGGGGCGAGATTGCCCGCGAGGGCTTCCACAAGAACTACAAGTATCGACTCACCGCGTCGATCACGGGGCTCGGCTCCGGCGTGGTGCTCCCCTTCGCAGCGAACGACGGTTCGCGGGGAGGGGCATCGCACTAGCGCGTCCTCGCACCCACGCTCAGCGTGGGCGAGGAGCCACGGAGAAAAAGAGAATCGCGAGCAGGCCGAGATATTCACTCGGTTCCTCCCACAGAGCCCTTCGCCTCACGGACGCCCAGCATGCGGAGCCAGACCGAAACGTCTAGGCCGGCTGCCTGCGCTGCGTCCGCGAACTGCCGCTTCTGGTCCGCCGTCACTCGGACGCGGATCGAGTCGTCTTTACGTTCCTGTTGAATCTTCGTCCGCTTTTTTCTGCGTTGCGCGTCCGTCATGCCCTGGTACTATGGGCCTACGAACGACCCACGTCAAGCCTACCGTTGACATCCCTTTGAAGGGTGCTACAATGGGCCTACGAGGTCAATCGATGATGAACGCAGAGCAGGGGCAGGCCATGAGGACGCAGCGGGCGATGGAGATCGCGAAAAGGAAGCGGATCATCAAGCGCGGTCCGACCTGGATCGTGCCGTCCCAAAGCCACTCGGGGAGCTACGTGGTCACGACTTCCGTCGTCCACGGTATGCCAACCTGGGAATGCTCGTGCCCTGACTACGCCTCGCGCGGCGGTCAGTCGTGCAAGCACTGCATCGCGGTCGAGATTGTGCGCCATCACGAGATGCCCGACGGCTCCGTTGTCACGGAGACGTTGAAAGTCACCTACAGCCAGGACTGGCCGAAGTACAACGCGGCGCAGGTCCAAGAAAAGGAGCGCTTCGAGCTTCTGCTGCGTGACTTGTGCAAAGGCATCGCGCAGCCCCCGCAGGCGATGGGACGCAAGCGCCTCCCGCTCGCCGACATGGTGTTTTCGGCGGCGCAGAAGGTCTACTCGACGCAGAGCGGACGGCGGGCACAGACCGACGTACGCGCGAGCCGCGCGAAGGGTCTGATTGACTCGACGCCTTCGTACAACAGCCTGTTCCGGTTCATGGAGTCGAGCGCGATCACGCCGCTCCTCAAGTCGCTCGTCGAGGTCTCGGCGGCGCCGCTCGCGAGCGTCGAGGTGGACTTCGCGGTCGATTCCACCGGCTTCGCGACGAAGACCTACAAGCGCTGGTTCGACCACAAGTGGGGCAAGGAGCGCAGCGAGGTCGCGTGGCTCAAGGCGCACCTGACGTGCGGCGTGAAGACGAACATCGTCAGCGCCATCTACGTCGGCCCCGAAGCCTCGCCGGATTGCCCTGAGATGCCTGGACTGCTCGACACGACGGCCAAGCGCTTCCGCATCGGGGAAGTCTCGGCGGACAAGGCGTACCTGAGCCACGAGAACGTCGAGAAGGTCGTGGCGCTCGGCGGCATGCCGTACATCCCCTTCAAGATCGGCACTGGCGAGGGTGCGGGCGGTAGCAAGCTCTGGCAGTCGCTCTACCACTTCTTTCGCTGGAACAACGACAAGTTCATGGCGCACTACCACAAGCGCTCGAACGTCGAGACGACGTTCCACATGATCAAGTCGAAGTTCGGCGCGTCGGTACGCTCCAAGAGCTACGACGCGCAGGTTAACGAGGTCTACCTGAAAGCGCTGTGCCACAACGTCGTGGTGCTCAACAGCGCGGTGTTAGAGCTTGGAATCGAGCCGCAGTTCGCGGAAGAGATCGGGAGGGTCGCGTGAGCCACATCTCTTGGCCGGAGATCGAGGGTTTCCACAACGTCAGGAAGTCCGTGCAGAAGTTTCCCGAACTGCTCGGTGGTTCGACGACGGTGGAGTACCGCGCGAAGGTGAAGCTCCACGGTACGAACGCGGCCGTCCAGGTGCGTGGCGACAAGGTGCTGGCGCAGAGCCGTACGCAAATCATCGGTCCCGGCGGCGATAACGCTGGCTTCGCCGCGTGGGTCGAGTCGAATCAAGAGGAGTGGAAGGCGGCTGCCGCCGGCAAACCGATGATCTTCTTTGGCGAGTGGTGTGGCCCAGGGATCATGAAGGGTGTGGCGATCAACAAGATCCCATCCAAGGGGCTTTGATCCTAAATGGGCCTCAGGCGGTCAATTCTGAGGCACCTGACAGATTCTGAGGCAACCGCGTCATTCGCCCCGAATTCTGAGGCAGGCGTCTTAGAGCGCTTCACCGGGCTCGGTCATGCCTCTCGACGAGGGACGGCACCGGGACCTCCTGGTGCTCCTGGAAGTTCACAAAGATCGTAGGTGAGTGAAGGCTAGCCACTCTGGTCCCGGGCTTGCCAGTGTCTCCGGGCCGCTCTCCAACAAAGCGCGCAGCCATCGTTCGACCGACGCCGTGCAATCGGGCAAGAACGGTAGTGCCCCGATTCCGAGAACGGCGAGGGCCTGGAAAAGCGGTTGGTGTTGCTCAAACTGGACCACGAGGCTCGCTGCGAGCGGAAACAGCGCCACGCCTTTGACGACGGGCCTTCCACGCGGTGAATCTTTCGCGCCTAGGACGATCGCGTCCCGATAGCGATGAAGGGCGTTGACGGCATCGATGGGCGGTCCTGGTACGGTAAACGCACGGAGGTACGTCGCGGACGTATCGACGCGATACTTTGCATCGAACACCACGATGATCTCCGGCCAGCCCATATGCCGTAGTTCGAGAACGATGTCCGGCCTCTGGGCTCCCGTAAGTCCATCGAAATGACGGTTGTACGACAGGACGAGTTCACGACCGTTTGCTTGAAGTCCGATGTTGCTCTGATGGTCTCTCCGAAGACGGACACGTATCCCCGTCGCGCTGATCGCAATCAGATCGTCGAGCGTCACCTTCCCTGGAGCAAGCTCGACGAGCATTCGAGCGATCCGAATGAAGCACCACGTCTCGTAGAGTACGTCGAGTTCCTTGGTCGAGAGTTCCAGAGCGCCGCCATCGACGTTCAATCCGAGTCGAAGGGCTAGAAGGTGTTGGTATGCTTCGCTGTATCCTGGCGCCATCATCAGCGTCAATGAGGTGAATTCTGACAACGTGAGTCCGGGTATCGATCGCAACAGCGGTGTCTCCAGCAACCGCTCGATGCGATCTCGAAACGAGTAGACCTCCGCGCGTTCGGACCGGAGACGCGAAGATTCTCGACCAGACCAAGAGCCGCCCACTTCACGATCGAGCTGTTGGGCAATGCGTGAGAGTTGATCCCTCGTCATCATCAGGTTGCGTTTCAGCCAGCGGTGCTCCGGCGTGTCCAATGTTTCACTGGCACGAGTGCCCAGGATGCGCGAATGCACCTTTCCGACTCGGGGAAGCACGATCCATTCACCGTTTCCGCTCCCACGAGCGACCGACGTGCGAAGACTAGAACTACTTCGACGAATGCGCTCTATTCTCATTGGTTCTACGGTGCGAACCAGCGATCTCCGTGGGTGTTGACCAATGAACGCGACGGCGGCCTCCAATCCGTCGATGTGTTTTCTCAGGAGTGTTAGCCACTCGATTTCGACGGTCGCTTCGGCCGCCTTGGCTCCGGCGCGAACATAGGTACTCCGCAGATACTCGAACGCGAGCCCTCTGGCCGCAGCGCCAACCTCGTACAGAAGTTCACGATAATCGGTGGCGTAGTCGAGCTTGGTCGGAAAAACTTCGATCGTGAAGCGCACTACGCCAACATCGGTGCGAATCTCGAAAGCGCTTAGGCCGATCTGCTCGTGAAAGTCGAGCGACAAGATCGTGATCGGCTGACCAGAGATGGTGTTTGCGTCCTGAGTCAGGGCCGAATCCCGATGAATGATTCGTGGGGCAGCGCCGACGCTTGCAACCGCAACCATTCGATACCGCGTCCCCTCGTGGAAACGCGGTCCATGTTCTCCATTTGTCCACTGACGCATGAGTCCGACCGCGTCGCGGTATCGAGCGATGGTCGGATGGATGTTCGGCTCAACCTCGAAATGCGCGCCCACAGCCGACGGATTGATGTCGAGGACCTCAGCGTTTCGAGGACTCGCGAACGGCCCATAGACTTCGACTCGTACGAAGTTGTTCTCAATGGACAGTAGCGGCGACTCGGTCATGTCGCACCTACAGCCAGTACGACGTGAAACCGCTACGCAGTCGGCTTCTCATCAGATCGATTCTATCCTTCGATAGGGGAAACCCGCGTGATGGTGTCCCATCCGTCTTGGGGTCTGCCCATTCGCTTAGACGATCGAGTACGTCTTGAATGGCGGTCCCACCGCCTTGGATTCGAGGTAGGATCTTCATCGTGACGGCGAGATCCAGAGGGTCGATCGGCGTGGCGCCGAAGCCTCGGAATACTGGCTCGCAGTCACGCGCGTTCAATCGGAAGAGCGCGATCTCGTCTCTCACGCGATAGCCAACCTGTAACTGCGCCACGCTGAGTGCGTCGTTGATGGTTTCGAGGGTTCCGATCACATCCGTCACCACGTCGCTCTTCCTCTCTGGATGCTCGGCCAACGTCAGCCAGCGTTGCGTCCAGTCGCTCGCCTTCCATTCCGCAGGCGTCGCCGTATCCATGGAATCGCCACCGACTCGCCCGAGGTCTACGTCAGAAAACTCGATTACGAAGCTGCGATCGAGCACCTTACGAGAAAACCCGTGCGTCGTTTCGTCCATGTTGACGGAACCAACGATGCATAGATTCGAGGGCAAGCACACAGAGTTCCAGTCTCCGGTCGCCTGTGGTGCAAGCGGTCGACTGCGAAAGCCATCAGCATGTTTCTCGCGTTCTTCGATGTGGCTGAGCACGTCGGCCAGATAGTGTTCGACTCGCGCTACGTTCATCTCGTCGAGCAGCGCGAAGAATTGTTGAGCAGGCGCCTCCTGGGCTCGCTTCGCGAATCGGAGGAGTCTTCCGGGCACGAAGTCGCCCGTAATGCGCTCGTAGCCGATCAACTCACTACCGTCTGTCCAGTCTGGATGAACCGGAATGATCTCTATCTCCGCCTTCGTCGCTTCGGCAACGAGCCGAGGCAGTTTCGTTTTTCCTGTACCCGAGATGCCGGCAAGGATCACGAACGGCTTTGTTCTCACCGCCGTCACGTAGGCCGCGATTTGCCACGGACTAAAGATGAACCCACGTGCTTCGACGAAATCGACGATGCTCTCAAGGCGATCTTCGAGCGCTAATGGTACCGCCGATGGCGTCACTGCTTGCTTGGTTGCGCTGCTGGCGGCGACGACGCGAGCGCTCGCAGCGGGCAGGTAACTAACTGGATCGGCAACCGTGCTCTGAAACGGACCGGCTGATGCACCAGCACTGCTCGGCGGCATCGGCTCGAAGATGGCGACCAGGTCGGCTTTCGTAAGGTCGAGATCCTTCACGACCGCATCGCATAGTTCCTGCGCGTCTGGATCGTGGCCGAAGCGAGATTGCATCTCCTGAAAGCGGAACCACCAACGCGCAGCATCCAGTAGCGATGGCCGCTCACCCTTCCCCTTTTTCAAAAGGAAAGCCGTCAATTCTGATGCGCTTCGCGCGACGAACTTGTAGGCCTTTGGTCGCGAATTGGGCACGATCAAGAGCGGGGCTTCGCTCGGTCTCGACTGCCATCCGCCGATCGTGTCAGACGGTCCGTTAGATGGATACTTAGGACTCTTGAAGCCTTGTTGCCCATCTCGCTTTGAACCGAACGGCGAGAAGAACGGCGATCCCGTCCAAGTGGTACTTCCGGGTGCGCATGCCGCAAACTCGGTGATCGCCTCCTGGAAAGGCTTGTTCTCCATTCCGGTCTCCACGGCGTCGGCTTTCGGCGCCGTCCGACGCGTGTTCATCAGGGCTCGCTTGAAGACGAGGTAGTCAGCCACGCGAGGCTGCGCGATCGAATCGCCCAATCGATCGATCGCGTTGCGCAAGGTTTGAGACGCGAGGTAGCTCGGCATCTAGCCCAGCATCTTGAAGGTAGCCGGTACTGCATTTTTCAATGCGACCACGGCTTGCGTGCAGTATTCCTTGCTCATGTCGATTCCGATGGATCGAATGCCGTGTCGTCGCGCGAATACCATCGACGTTCCGCTTCCGTTGAACGGGTCAAGCACGATCCCTCGCGGAGGAGTGGTAGCGAGGATGGGAACACGGGCCAGTTCCTCTGAAAAGGAAGCGCGGTGACTGCCGTTGCCACGTGCCGGTGGTACGACCCAGGTATCTAGAGGCGGCAGCATGGTTCCATTCGCGAGCTTCCTCGCGACGGCTCGATGATCGAAGTAATACCAACGAGCCTTCGTGAAGTGAAACACGTACTCGTGTGAGATGGAACAGCGATCACGCACCTGATCGGGGATAGGATACGGTTTCACCCACACATTGTCGTTCCGAACGAGCCATCCGGCGTCCTGCATTTCGATCGCAAAACGATGTGGCAGCAAGAGAAGTTGTTTCGGCTTGGCCCAAAGACCGTCGCCTGCTCGATCCTGTGGGCGGAGTCCAAATCTTCGCGCCGCCTGTTTCATTTCACCGCTCTTATGCGCACCTTTTCCGCTCCAATACGTGTCGCCGATGTTCACCCAAAGGCTGCCCGTCTCGCTCAGGACCGCCCCACAAAGTTGAAAGACCTCGATGAGGTTGCTCAGGTATTCACGAGGATGATCTTCAAGTCCGATCTGCTCCGCGAATCCGTAGTCCCGCTGTCCGTAGAACGGTGGCGAAGTGATGATGCAGTCGACCTTCAAACCGCTTGCCGCGATGCGCGCCAACGTCGAGCGAACATCGCCGTGGAACAGCAGAGAGAGACCGTCGGCATAGAACGCGCCTTGCACCAACTTTGAAGATCGGAATTGGGCATCCGATGCGACGCGGGGAGTTAGCGCGCGATTAGCAGGCGTGTCCTTCAGGATGCCGTTCGCTGTGACGGACTTGCTCGACGGAGGGATCACTCGCCGCATCGTGCCCTCATTGACGAGCGACCTGTAGACGAAGACGGTGCGCGAACGAAAGCGCTTTCGTTCGCGCTCGCGAGAAATCCTCTCGGCCACAGTTGTGGCCACTTGGACCACAAGTGTTGCCCTTTGGACCACAAGTGTTGCCCACTGAACCACCACTGCTCGTCCACGACTTGCCCACAAGATTTCAAGAGCGCTTCGCCTGACGCGGGAGGTCGTTCCACCATCCCGACTTGCACTGCGGGCACTTCTTCGGGAGTGGCTTCCTCGAAGGCCGGTTCACGATCGGGATCTTGCGTGGCCACCGCGAGAACCACTTGTGTCCGCACTCGTCGCATTTGCACTTGGCCAAGGTTACTCGGACAAAGGCCATTCGCCAAGGTTACTTGGCTAAGGAAGATGGGCCGAGAAACATGCCTTGATTCCTTTCGCATGCGTCTCCTCATTGCAAGACCCGCAGGCGGTATCGAAACGGCCGTCGCGAACGGTCTACGTAGAGGGCGCCGGATTCGACGTTCGCGAGCGCGGAGGCCACCGCGTTCAGCGAGATCGTCTCCCCGCGATCGGCTGCGCGATCGATGATTTCGCGCATCGTGAGCCACGGCATGGCTCCAGGCACGACTCCTGGTGTTGTGCGAAGCACTGTCAGCACGATCTCTGTGACGGTCGAAGCGCGGCTCACGTGGCATCTCCGACGAGCAGGTCGGCCGGGGTGAGGCTGACGCCGGAGCCGAGTATGGGATTCAGGCCAAGCTCGAAGCTCGCCCGAACGTTGGCGATGATGTTGTGGCACAGGAGCTTTGTTAGCACTTCGTTGATCTGGCCAGTGGGGCTCGTCGAGCGGACGAACGCCCCGATCTTGGACTTGACCATGTGGAAAACGGTCTCGACGTTGCTCCGCTGGTGGTACCGAGGCAGGAACTGCTCCCGGTTGTACTGGTAGTAGTGGAACGCTTGGCGCCACAGCTCCGCGTGAGGGGCGACTACGCCGTTGCCTACCGTCCCCTCGCCAGTACCGTCCTTGAACGGGATCATGGCGGTACCACCGAGGGCGGCGACGAGCGCCAGATTCTCGCGAGAGAGGTATGCCTTGTCGGCGCACACATCGACGATCTTGAAGTGCTTCGCCGTCTTCTCGACCAGCCCCTTGAACTGCGGACAATCGGCGCCATTCATGGGCGTGACGATCGCGCTCGTGATGACGTGTGTCTTCACGCCACACATCACGTGAGCCTTCACCCACGTCTTCATCGAGCGCTCTTCCCCATACTTCTCGTCGAACCACCGCGCATAGGTCACGTTAGCGAAGCCGGTCGAGTCGACCGCGAAGACGCTCTCGATGGAGCGCAGCGGCATCGCGGTCTGTTCGATCAAGCCGGAGAGGATTGGCGTTAGGGCGGGACTCTCCATGTAGCGAAAGAGGGTGTTGTAGCTTGGGGCGTTCGCGGTGAGCCCTGCCTCTTTCGCTCGGAGGATGCTTGTGCTGGCGCGGCGTCCGCTCTTCGTCGAGTAGACTTTCATGGCGTTGCCGAAGATCACGTCGGCGAGCGGCATTCTCGGACGACCGGCAGCCTTATGCTTGGGAGTCTCGACCGTCGACATGAGATCCCGCAGCAGAAGCTCGAAGCGCTCCTGTTCCTGGATCTGGGCCGCGTTGTACGAGGGCCAGTCCTGCTTGTAGGTGATGCGCTCCGTGATGATGGTGCCGTCGGGCATGGACTGGTAGCGGACGATCTCGACCGCGATCACGTGCTTGCACGGCTGACCGCGAGTCTCGTAGTCGGGGCACGAACATCCCCAGGTGGGCATGCCGTTCACCACGTCGTTGCTCACGACGTAATGACCCGAATGGCTGGCGGAGGGCACGACCCACACGGAGCCGCGCTTGGCGATGCGCTGCTTCTTCGCGATCTCGATCGCCCGCTCCCGCCGGACTGCTTGTCCCTGCTCCGTGTTCGTCATACCAGTGAGACGGCCGTATGACTAATGTATTCACCACAGGATAACAATGAATACTTGACGTATTCCTGAGGTCTCTACATCATGCGGAGGATGACCGAAGGGAACGGGAAAAAGCGGAGGAAGTCCGAGCGGGAGCGAAAAGAAGACATGATCGTCGTGAGAGTCACGGCGGATCAGAAGCAGCTCTTCGTGGAGGCGGCGGATGCGGCAGGGCTCGACGTATCAAGCTGGCTGCGCTCGCTCGGCGTCCGCGAAGCGAAGGTGCTGATGGGAAAAGGGTAAAGGGTAGACCTCACCCGTCCGGCTCTTGGCCGGTCTCGCGAGAATTGGGCTCGTCCCGCCAGAGGCGGGATCGCAGGCTAGTGCGTCGCACCTCCAGGAGACTCGTTGGTACCGAAATCGATTGTGGCGCTCGTCCGTGGGATCAGGCGGTAGCGGTAGTTCTTGTGAAAGCCCTCCCGTGCCAGCTCACCGCGCTTTCGCATCGAGTGCAGCGCGCTGTGGACGGCAGCCTCGTCAACGTCAGGCCGGTCCTCGCGCAGGCGTTGCAGAATTTCTCGCGGTAGCAGACCGGTCGCGTTACCCGCCAGCATGGCTCGAATGGCGTCCGGTACGGTGATTCGACTCCTCGCTTGGGATTCTGCTCGCGCTGGCACTGCTGGCACTGCTGACACGGCAGGCGCTTGGGTGGCGGCGACCGGTGCCGTCTGTTGCTGTTCGCCTGCGGCTTTCTCGTCGTCCGCCAGATCCGCCAGGTTGCCCAGCATCGAATCGATCAGATCTTGTAGCGTTGAAGCCAGAGACCACCTGTAGAGGATCTGACTCTCTATCGAGAGCCCCTTCATGAGCTGGTGGAAGATGGCCAGATTGCGTTCGACCGCCTGGATCGCCTTGGTCTTCGTCGCCTCGTCGAATTGCATACGCGTAGGACGGACTGGTCGACCGAGTGACTCACTCAGATCTGAGCTAATAATATTGAGGCAGGCGCGCGGTGCGAGGTAACGCGAGGCGTAATATTGGGGCAGACGCCGGCTGCTAGGTAAAATTATGGGGCAGATGGCGATTTAGGATCAAAGCCCATCCAAGGTGTTTGCGGTGTTCGCTGCTACGGACATCCCGGTTGAGGACGACTCGGACCTTATCGTGGACCCGACCATGCTTGGCTACCATCTGACCCACGCGCCAAACGGCGTGTACGTTCTCCCGTGGTACGGCGTGGGACCGCTGCTGATCCCGATGCTGGAGACGCCCAAAGTCGTCCAACCCATCCTCGATCAGATCAATGCGGTCGTGGCCAGCGTCGAGGCGTGCGACCCGTGGGTCCGCGATACGTTCGGTGTCGAGGGCACTGGTGAAGGGCTCGTTTTCTATCCGATGGGTCGAAGCAGGAAGGGATTCTCCGATCTCTGCTTCAAGGCCAAGGGAGAGAAGCACAAGGTCGTCGCGCGCTCCGCCCCGGCTCAGGTTGACCCGTCCGTGGCCGCCAGCGTCGATGCCTACGCGGAGATGGTTCTGACCGACGCCCGCTTGGAACAAGGTGCGAGGGCCGCCTCCGGAGACTCGCTAACGTTCGAGAAGCGCCTAATCGGCCCGTTCCTCGCCTGGATCTGCAAGGACGTGGAGAAGGAGACCGAGGCCGAGCGCGAGGCCAGCGGGCTCGCGTGGAAGCAGGTGCAGAAGGCTGTCTCGGACAGGGCGCGTGGATGGTACCTGGAGAACGCGGAGCGAATTGTCTAATGAAGCGTTTACAGGCCGAACTGGTCGCCGACGCGATCCGAACCGTCGCGAAAGCGGAGGCGATGTACTACGCGGCCAAGGTCGTCGCCCGCGAGGGCGCACCGCCCGCTGTGCTCGATGCGCTCGACGCGAAGCGGACTGAGGCGCGCGATGTCCTAGTGAGGGTGCTCGAAACGATGGACTCGTCGCGATGAGCGCCCAGCGTTGCGGGCACCTCTGCGGACATCTCCCCGTGTGCCACTGCACCCGTGAGGGCTGCCGGTGCCACGCTTTCCATGATGACGCGAAGTGCCCAGCTCGCATTGCCGCTGAACTCGCCGACGCGCATCGTGACCCGATAGCCGCCTACCAGCAACTTCCTGAGACCGGCGAAACCGCTGAAGAGAAGGTCGCGTGGTCCCTGGAGGCAGGCGTCGTGTACCGCGCTCGTGTGGCCGCCGCGCTGATTCGCAAGCAGGCATCGGTCATCGGGTGCTTGAAGGCCGCACTGAATTCGGACCGCACAGGCTTGGCCGCTGGGCTAGTCGCCGTCATCGACCGCTGCAAAGCCGGATGGTGGATCACGGAGGGGCGTGGCTCGTACGAATGGGATGACGAGCGCTATCGCGACGAGACGCGGACCATGCTGGAAGCCGTGGTTCAGATTGCGACGGCGGCGCTCAGGGAGTCGGGAGCGCTCGTTACCGTGACGTTCAACGGATCGCTTGACCGCCTGACTTCTGAGGCAGCCTCGACTTCCGAGGCAGAAGGGACGGATGCCCCGAATGTTGCCCCGAAAGTCGAGTTGTGAGGCAAAGCCGGCAGCGATCGTCACAGCTCGACAAACCGCCACACGATCCGCAGTCGAAGCAAGTGTTGCGGACGGCGTCGATCACCGCGGCAATGAACGTGACGATCCCGAGCATGGCCGTGATGCCCAGCAGCCACACCGTGCGCTCCTCCGAGTGCTCCAGGAGAGGCGTCTCGTTCAGCGAGATGAGCATGATCGTGACGAACGCCGAGGCGAAGAAGTGCTTCATGAAGGCTTCTCCTCGATCCTCTCGTCGATCCTCACGATGCCCTTCGGGTGCGCAGCATGCACCTTCACCGCGAGGTTCTCCGCGGCGCGTTTCGTCTTGCGCTCGCCGAAGCAGAACTCGAAGACGGGGACGCGATCTCTCGTGGCCTTGCCGGTGAGCACGACGCGATAGCGTACCAGTAGCGCCGGAGGCGACCGCATTGGAACTGCGGTGCCGGAGGCGACTGCGTTGGAACTAGAGCGACTTCGCATGAGCAAACGCCTCCTTCATGCCGTCGACCGAGTGCTCGAAGAACTTGTCCTCGACGTGCTCGCCGTCCTTGAAGACGACGAGCTTGACGGGGCCGGAGATCACGGCCCATTCGAGGTCGACCGTATGCTGGCGCTTCTCATTTCCACGGTCGCCGTTCAGAAGCCGTCGACACCAACGCCTTTCGTCGCCGGAAAAATGCGGGCACCAGCTCTCGTGCGTGACGCCGATGCTCTCGTGTTCCTCAGGCGAGAGCGCCGGATCTTTGATCAGCTCGACGTACGTCAGGTAGAGCGGATCCGTCGACCGAAACTCCGCCTTCCACGCTTCGTACTTGCGCTTGCCCTCCTCGCGGGCAGCGCGGCGCGCCTTCTCCTCGTCCGACACCCATTCGCTTTGGAGAACCAGTTTTTGCCCTTCTCGCTTGAACGTCATGATGGACTCAACGAGATCGTCACCGCCGACGCGGTCGCCTTCGGCGCCGCTGATCTCGTCACCATCGCCATCACCATCATCAGTCGATTTCGTCTGGTAGCACTTGACGATCCCGCCTGATTCAACGATCGGCCACTTGCGATCGGCAAAAACGCACCCGTCGGCCTCGATCTCCGGCCAGCCGGCCATCGGATCGGAGAAGTCGTAGAAGCGGAACTCGTACGGACAGGCCCAGTGACAGCCGCAGACGAGCAGCATCTTCGAGGACGCGTCGAACCTCGCCTCTTCCCAGCAGAACGCGGCTCCGGCTTCCGCCTCCTCAGGCAGATGATCGACCCGCTTGCTAGCGGCGCCGAAGGCGACCGCGTCGGGACTAGCGGCGCCGAAGGCGACCGCGTCGGGACTAGCGGCGCCGAAGGCGACCGCGTCGGGACTAGCGGCGCCGAAGGCGACCGCGTCGGAACTGGTGTCCAGCTCGACGACGGTCTGACCCTGGTAGTCCTCACCGCAGATGAGGTAGTCGTGGCCGTTGCCGTGCCCCTCGACGAAGGTGAAGGGGAACATGCCGTAGTTGCGAAGAACTTCGGCCAAGACCGCGCCTAGCGGCCGCGAAGCGGACCGCGTGACGACTGAGCCGGCGATGGAGACGACTCCTCTGGAGTAGTCCCAGCCGCCGTTCGTCGTCGAGTATGGCGTCACGACGAGCTTGTACTTCCCCGAAGGCGAGAGGTGCTCCTCCGCACGCTCGACGCGAGCGTTCTCCGGAACGAAGAACGACGCCTTCTCCTTCTTTTCGTCGTCAGTCGCCATCACGCGCCCTCGACATCCTTCTCGGTGATGGTCACCGGAAGCTCGACGCCGAGTGCTATCAGCATGAGCGCAGCGACGCCCTTGACGTGCTTTTCGTCGAACGTTGAATGAGGATGCGTCTTGTACTCCACGCAACCGCCATCTTGCGTGACGATCACGAAATTGATTCGAGACATGCTGCCAAGCACGCGCTTCCGCCCACTCTTCGTCTTCGTGCGCTCTCGCTCGCTCTTCGTCTTCATGAACGCCTTCCCTTGGACCGCTCGCGCTTGCTCTTGGCGATCGGCGACCGAGTCTTTGTTCCAGACTTCACCCCGAGCGAGCCGAGGCCAGCCAAGATGCCCACGGCCTTCGCGAGGTCCTCCATCGTCCGGCGACGGACGACGCGCTCGTCCGACTCGCGCGAGATCCAGCGGCACTCGTCGCAGTGGACGGGCAGCGTGCGGTGACGCTCCCGCGACACCTCCTCGAAGTAGCTGGGATGGGCGTTCACGCTTCTTCCGTATCCTTCTCGGTGATGGTCACCGGAAGCTCGACGCCGAGTGCTATCAGCATGATGGCCGCAGCGCCCTTCGCTTGCTTCTCGTCGACCGCGACATCGGCGTGCGGCTTGTACTCCACGCGACCGCCGGTCTTCGTCCTGACCACGAAGTCCACGCGCTGCGGCCGGGCCACGCATTCCGGAGATTTCTTGGCGGCGGCGATTTTGGAGTGGGGCTTTTTCATGAGGGGACCTCCTTCTCATGTTCGGCGAGCCACTTTCTGGCTCCATCCAGGTCGGTGATGCGCACGTACGGTGCGACGCCTCGCGGGGCTTCGGCGATGTTGAGGAAGCCGCACTCGATGCGCAGGCGCGCGAGGACGAGCGTGCGCATGCCGTGCCGAATTCCGAGTTCCTGATCGAGCGTGCTCGTGAGCACGCCGGTCTGGATCGCGCGCTCGTCGCGCAACAGGCGCCGCACGACGCGCGGGGCGAGAGAGTAGAAGCGGAAGTTCGAGACGCCGTGCGCGGCACCGCGAACAGTCTCGCCGTCACTTTCGCCATCTTTGGAGAGCGGAGAAAGCCGACCCGGATCGGTCGAAGGAGACTCAGGGATCGGATCGTGGTGGGAAGAATCGGAAGGATCGAAGGACGGAGCGGGTCGCACGCCGTGGCTCCTCGCGCCCGGACCTTCGGGTTCCTGTCCAGCATGGATCTTCATCATGGCCGCGATCGCTTCGAGGGCATCGGCGATGCGCGCGAGCGACCCGAGCGCAGACTCCAGCGCGCCCATCATTGACTCCCACGACTCGACTGGTGGGAGGCCCACTCCGGCGCGGGAAGGAGCCAGCGCTTGTTCGTGTCCTGGTGGAGTCGCTTCTGGAAGATGATTTTGATCCGCGCATAGGCGGGCGATCGATCGCGATCGCTGAGCTTTCGTCCGACGAGCCAGTCGAGGAAGTGACTGTCGGCCGAGAGCGACATGAGGCAATTCCGGAACTGCTCAGCCGTCATGTGCTGGAGGCGCGAACCGCTGACGATGCCCTGCGAAAGCACCATGCGGCGATAGATCCACATGCAGAGCGTCAAGTTCACGTTGCCCCAGAGCCGCGCGTACTCCGGATCGCGGCCCCAGGCCTTTTCCGCGAGCAGCAGGAAGTCGGCGCAGTGGCCGGACTCCTCGGTGGAGAGTTCGCGAGCGACGCTCGTCGCGCTCGCGGATCCGCCCGGACTCGGCGTCTCAGTCTTGGAGATGAGCCAGGAGCGCAAGAGAAGGCTCATGCCGAGGATCGGAGAACTGGTTCCGCGTCGAATCATGTCGTAGCCGACGAAATTGCATCGCTTGCGAAGCAGCCGCAGCGCATCGTTCGTCCCTTCGAGCGCACGCAGGATGTCATCAGGCCGCAGGTTCGCCAAGCGTCCGTTGAGTTCCACAAACGCGTCGCCCATGTCGGCCATGGACTCGAAGGTCCAGTAGCGGATGTCGGTGTAGCCCTCTTCAACCTCGGCCAAGAGGAAGGCTTTGCAGCGGTGCTGACCGTCGAGCAGGAACTCGTCTTTGCCGAGGATCCCGATCGTGAGGATGTCGGGGAGCACGCCGGCATTTTGCTTCAGCCGCTCGACGAGTGCGCGCACCTTCTCGTTGACATTCAGCGGTCGCTGAAAAGGCGGACTCTTCCATCCGTTCACGATCTCTGGCGTCAGAGTGATCGTGTCGACCCTCGTCTTCGTGACGCGGGAGGCCTTGGTGCTCACGTAGACCTCGGCAACCTACGACGCGTCGCCTTCGGCCTCTTCGCAGGGGTCGCTTTCCTCTTCGCAGGGGTCGCCTTCGTCTTCACTCCGATCGCGCCGAGGCCCGCCGCGATGCCGATGGATTCCATGCTGCTGCCGAACGTCGGCTTGTGGATCTTGCTCTTCCAGATCCGCAAGGGGCGCCGGTGACAGCTCGCCCGCACGCTGCAGACGGTAGTGTCCGTGCGCTCGCAGACTTGCTCGCGGCTCGCGGTGCGCATCACCGCGCCCATGGCCCGAGGCTCCCTCGGCCTGTTCATCTCCTCACCGTTCTTACCCTGCTCGCCGACGGCGAAGAGGTGCGCCCAGACATGATCGGTCGTGAACTTCGCACGCATGGACGCGACCGCGCGCACCGCGAGCGACGCCGAGGCGAGCCAGACGGCCTGAGCGTGCGCCTCGGCCTCGTCGATCGCGCTCTCTCGACGCTTCGCACCCTCTCGCCACGAGGCGCCGTCGAAGGCGGGACCCGCCTTTGATCGTCGCGCGGGACGATTCATGCCGGGCGTTGATCTCTTCGCAGGCGTTCGATTCAGCTTCTTGGTCATGACGATGGTCCTCAGTTCAGAGCGTTCAGAGAGTTCAGCGGTCGCGGAGCGAACCGCGTCAGAGTGGAAAAAGAGGGCAGTTCGTTCGATGATCTTCGAGCCGTCCGAGGTGAGCGCCGCCAAGATCGCCGCCGCATTCCGGGCACGAAGGATGAAGCCACTCGTATTCCGCAGCCATGATCTCTCGGATGCGCACGATCACGTGATCGAACGCCATCTGCTCATGAAGCCGCGTGGAGATCCGTCGTGCATCGACGACCTCGTCTAGGAGCTTTGCGAGGAGATGCATCGATTTATAAACGGTCCTTCTTACGCGCCGCAATGATGTGAGCATCGAGCGTCTTGGATACCTCGACGCGACGAGCCTCGAACTGCTGCATGAGCCTTCGGACCTCCTCAGCGAGACCGTCTCGACCTGCACTGAAGAGATCGCCAGCGCGCCCCCGAAGCGTTCCGACGATCTCTTCGAGCGCGACGTGGTGACCCGCAATGCTCGAATGTTGGAGACGCTCCTCCAGTTCCTCCTCCGTCATCGAGATCTTCGTCTTCATCACCACTCGACCTCGCGATAGCTTCGCGCTTCCGGCAGATTGTGATCGATCGCTTCAGTCGACTCGCTCGACCCACTCTGCACCGTCGGCTCTAGCTTCGGCCGCACGTACCAGCGTGCAGCAGAGCCCGTGACGAGGTCGAGGAGACCCGCGAGGAGCCGCCACGCGCCCCAGAGGGCGCCGCCGCAAAAGGCAAAGACGAGGCAGATCGGCCAGAAGAGCGACACGAGCCAGCCGAAGAGGTGCACATCGAAAGCCTCGTCGGTCAGTCGAATATGTTCGTCGGCATTGTTCTGGACGAGCCCGGCTCGCTCCTTGAGGACGGCGCTGTAGAACTCGCTCGCGAGCACGCCGAGAACCGTCACCGCCGCCCAGAGGAGCACCATCTTCGTCCAGTGCAGAACGATGAACTGCGCAATTTCGCCGCCGGCGATCATGAGCGCACTGCCGTGTGTGTCGGCGTCCCCGTCGACAGTCGATCGATGATGTAGCGTCGAACGTGCCCAGGGCAGACCATGCCGTCACGCGTCTTCTTCCACTGTCCGCGTTCGAGCACGTTCCAGGAGCGACCAGTCAGCTCGGAATAGCCGACGATGGTCCTGTGACCGTCGATCGGAGAGCGGATGCCGACGGCGCCTCTCCCGAAATCGCAGATCCACTTCTCGTCACGGATGACGATGACTCGTCGACTCATGGTTGTTGCCTCACGGCCTTACGTCTCTTGACCTTGACCCTCTTGTCAGCCCAATCCAGCAAGGCGCGTCGAACAAGGGCCGTGACGACGATGCCGTTGGAAACATTGATCCCGAACTCCTTGACGATGTTGGCTTTGAATTTTATGAACACTGGGATGAGGACACGCGGAATGTGCATGTTGACATGCAACTCATGCGGATTGTTCGGAGGCCTACCTCGCTTCGACGTCATTTCCTTCTGTCCTTTAGTATGTCTACATGGTTGCTCCTCGCCTCCTCCATCGCCTTGAGCGCGGGCAGGACGACCTGTCCGACGCAGGCCAGGATGTCCCCCTCGTCGTGGATCGAGCCCAGCTTCTTGACGCTCTCCCAAATCTCGCGCAGGCGCCTCGCGGCGTCGACGAGCGGCGTGGCGGAGCGCGCGTTCGTCTCGTTCCAGTCGTACATCCGCATCATGCGGCGGTACGCCTCGGCCGCGCGGCGACAGTCCGCGAGTGCTCTGTGCTCGCCCGTGTTGTCGATGCCGAGGTGATCGCAGACCACGGCGAGCTTCACCCTGTCGATCGCGCCCGACATGGCGATGGGCCAGGCCAAGGACGCCGTATCGATGACGTGATAGTCGACGCTCGCCAAGAGGCCATGCTTCGCGAGCGCGGGCCTGACGAAGGCCCAGTCGAAGACGGGGTTGTGGGCAACCAAGGTCACATGGTCGTGACAGATCTCGACGAAGCTCGTGAGCGCGTGCGTGATCGAAAACGCGGTCTTTCCCCACAGCTCGGGCGAGTATCCGTTGACGGCGAGGGCCTCGGGCGTGCCGGTCTCGATGTGCTCTGGGAAGATCCGAGCCTCGAAGATGGCGACCTCGTCGAGCGAGCCGATGTCGAGGCGGACCGCCGCAAGCTCCAGCATCTCATGCTTGGCAGGGTCCAGGCCGGAGGTTTCAATGTCGAAGAAGACCAAGTCGCGCTCACCCGCGAGCTTGTGGCGAGGCTTCTCCTGGGACTTCTCGGCACCCCCGACGCTCTCGACGCTCTCGACCGTCGGCAGCTTCGCGGTGATGATCTCGTCGGTCATGACGGCACCTTCTGCGGCTGCGACTTGGACACTTCGGAGACCTCGACGCTGCCGTCTTCCGCGATCTCGGCGAGGAGGAGTCCATCCGTCCGTCCCCCGCGCATCTTGATCAGTTCGGTCACCGGATCCATCGAGACGTACTTGCCTCCCGCGAGCGGCTCGATCGGCAACTCCATGTCGAATCCCTGCTCCATCACCCAAGCGAGCACCATGGCCTCCATCTCCTCTTGCGTGGTGCCTTTCGGAAAGACGAAGGAAGGCCTGACCACCTTCGCGAGCTGCGGGAATCGCGCGAGCAACACGGGCGCGGCGACCTCAGCGGCCCGAACGAGCTGATGAGTGAAGAGTGAGTCCCCGGTCATGAAGTTCAGGATGTCGTAGACGCCGTCGATCCCGCGAGGGGAAACCAGACATCCCGTGGTGACGGAGAGCACGTCGCCGAGGTGAAACTTCCTCATCGGCATGCCCTGCAACCGGAGCACGGCAGGGCGAGCTTCACTCCTCGGCCGTCCTCTCGGGTCCGATCGTAGGCGTAGAGGCCCGAGCCGTCACAGTTGGCGACGGGCTCTACGATCTCGACGCTCATCCCACGCGGTTCGCTTCGCGACCGCTCAATCTCGATGCTCCCGAGCTGACGTAGCTCGGCGATCTTCCGCTCGATCTCCGCACGACGCTTGGCGACGATCCGATCCACGTCGGCCTTCTTCTCGACCCACCACGCGAGCACCTCGCCGTTCGGATGAACGACGAGTGCTGCGCCGCACTTCGTCACGAGGTAGAGGTCGCCACGATCATTGAGGAAGCAGGCAACGATCTTCTCTCCCACGAGCGTCTGGAAGACCTCGTTGCTGTTCGCCGCACCCTTGTAGTCGTCGAGCGCCATCAGGACCTCTCCATTTTCGTGGCTGCTCGTGTGTATACACGACGTGATCACGCGCGTCAAGCGTTCGTCAGTCGAGCCTTCGACGCCTTTCGGCGATCCGGTCGAGCAGCTTCCTCCACAGCTCGGGCGCTACAGCCGCCTCGTTCCTGATGGCGACCATGGCCCGCTCGTCGCCAGCGAGCCTGTCGATCGACTCGTCGGACAGCGCCTCCGGATGCACGCGCATCACGTGCCCACGCATGTTCAGCTCCGCGTCCACGCCCCTGTAGACTTTCTCGCAGTTCAATGCCTTGCAGTGGACGTGCGCGTCGATCTTCGGGTCGCCGAAGCGCTGGAGCTGCACCTTGCGCAGCGCCTCCTTGCCGAACTCCGGGATCTCCACGCGCCCGTCCTCGTCCCAGGCGAAGTGGTGCGGCGCGTTCGGGTGGAACTCCTCCCAGCGAAGGACCGGATCGCGCGGTGCGCCGAGCGCGCCGAGCAGGCGGCCGAGGTTCTTCCAGTCGTCGTCCTTCGGAGACCGCATCGGAGGATGCAGCATCGCGGAGAGGTAGAACACCGCCTTCATGTCACCGAGATCGGAGAACGACAATTGAAATTCCCAGCCCTCGACGTGACGAAAGATCCTCTTCGGCGACATCTTACCCGCCTCGGCGAGGAAACCGTCTGCGTCGAAGCCCGCGCCGCAGCATTTCTTCCTCTTCTTGCCGCTGCCGCAGGGACAGGGATCGTTGCGGCCGACCTTCTCCATCAGTGGATCTCCCACGTGTATTCGGGGAATTCCTCGGCGAGCGCCTTGAGCTTGCCCATGACGCGCACCGCACCAGGCAGATCGCCCCAGCCGTTCTCCAGCTGCAGCGCGAGGAACGCCGTGAGCATCCTCTCGTCGCCGAACCTGTCGAGCGCGGTGTTGATCTGCGCGAGCGTGTGCTTGACGAGACGGCCGGAGAGCACACGCAACCCCCGAGGTCGATCCGTCTCGTCTCCCAGGAGGACCACGGCTCCCTCGGAGATCTTTGGACTCGGCCATTTTTCGCCGGTCAAGGCCAGATCGAAGATGGGCGACAGGTTGTAGGTGGGATCGGGCCCATAGACGGTCTGGAACTCCCGGTCACAAGTGTCGCACTTCGCCTTCGGTGGACGCAGATAGACGTCGTAGCTCATGATGATTTGACCTTCCTCGTCGAGACGATGCGCGCACCGGCCCTTCGCAGTGCAAGCGCGAACATCTTCTGAATGAACTTGCAGTGGCCGACGGCCTCTCGATCGTCGGCATCCGCGAGGATGAAGCTTTGCACGCCGACCTCGAAGATTGTCCGAAAATGTTGCCGCTTCCCGAGTTGGACAACGTGGACCTCGCCGACCTCTAGAAGAGGAGTCCCGAGCTTCGCTCGTCCGTTCACCCTCGCTCGTCTCCTCACGGCTGTCTCGCTTTCTTCCGCGCTCGGAGCGATCGATGCATCGTGTTCGCCGCCGCCCTGGTCGCCTCGTCTTCGCGTGCGACGAGCGCACGGAGCAGGTTCGCGATGTTGATGCCCCAACGCTTCGCCACGCGGGCGAAGCGCGCGTGCTCTTCGTCGGTCATCTTCATCGTGAAGAGGCGCGTCCTCACGTGTCGTCTCCGGAGTTCAGGTCCATCAGCTTCAACGTGCCGATCGCGCCGTAGACGAGCGCGCCAAGGCCGAAAACGATCATGGTCGTCATCGGCGCGCGGCAGCGAACGGCGATCGCGGTGAGCATCGTGAACATCGCCGCGACGAGCCACGCCATCGCGATTCTGGCGCTCCGTCGATTCATCATCCGATGTATATACGAAGAGAGGAGCATCTTCAAGCCCCGAGTGCTTTGCGGGCCGGCTCAGTCGAAGCGGGCAGCTTCTTCGGCACGTGCCTCGGCACCGTGGTGCCGTCCGGCTTGAGAATTCGCTTGTCGTACTTCGTGCGAATAGATTTATGCGTGTGCGTCATGCCGGGCGTCCCGTGGCGCTTGTTGAGCATCGACTTATGCTGTCCGAGCCTGTCGAAGTAGACCTTCTCGCCCTTACCGCCCTTGTCCTTCGGCAAGATACGATTCCAGGTCACGAGCGTCTGCGAGAGGTAAGGCACGCCCTTCGCCCTGATCTTCGTCGCGGCGCAGCCTGGACACGTCTTGTCCTCCTCGCCCTTGCAGCCGGGCACGTGCCACACGAAGCGGCACCCCTCGCAGTCCGGATCGACGCAGTCGTCCTTGTGCGCGCGGAGCTGGTAGAGCTTCGGCAGGATGAAATCTCCGTCGAGGAGGATGCCCGGCTCCTCGCGCTTCCACTCGCCGAGGGCACTGCCGATCTTCATGTCGGGGCCGCCGAGGAAGGTACCGTCCGCGTCGACCGCGGGCGAATCCTTCGGGAAGAAGCACGTGGAGCTGTCCGTGTTGTGCAGGAGCACTCGTCCGAGTCCGTCGACGAACGTTCCTGCGCCCGGCACGTTCAGATCATAGACCCACTCGTTCTTCGCGACCCTTCGCTCTACCTTGGCGACGTTTCCAGGCTTGAGCTTGCCGCCCATTCGCTCGGTTCCAGCGGGACGCGTGGCGATCGACCAGCACTTCTTCTTGGGTCGATAATTGATGCCATGCTCGATGCCGTGCTGATCGAGGAGGTAAGAGAGACCGGCACACAACTCCTGAGAGATGGTCGTGTATGTGACGCGTTGCTCGTCGATGTGTTGCCTACGCCAAATCCATCGAGGATTGGCGTCACTGGGCTTCCTCTTCTCGATGCGGCTCCCGTCACCGTCGAGCATGTGCTGCCAGAACACCTGAAAATCCTCCTCGTCGAGGTCGTAGATGAAGCTCGGCAGACGTTTGCCCCAAGACTTGAAGCCGCAGAGTCCGGCGAAGAAGAAGCTCATCGCGGCCGTGCCGGATCGGATCACCGAGGCGCCTGCGGTCTGATATGGACCGAAGATCGGGTATTCAGGAGCGATGACGGAGAAGTCGGTCTTCAGCACGTCGAGCCATGTCTCGTCGGCCTGAGAGATGGACAGTACGAAGCGACAGGTGGTCCTGGTAGCGAGACTCGCGCTTCCCTCCGCGAGGTAAGCAGCCAAGAGACGCAGCAGCGAATGAAGCTCTTTCGAGTTCGGTCTGTAGATCCTCCTGATGTCACGAGGCTCCGGTTCGTCTTCACCCTTCTTGAAGCGCATCCACTCGCCCCTCGGCTCGAATCGATACTTCTTCTCCCCGCCGCCGGAGACGGTCCTGCTCATGATCGATTCGTCGAGGTGTTCGAGCAGATCGATCGCTTTGCCGACGTAGAGAGACGGCTGCGCCTTGATCTTCTCGAAGACCAACTGTCTGTCGACGAACTCTGCCGGCGTGACGGCCTTGCCGCCGGAGATGATGCCGTGATCTTCAGTGACCTCCGTCTGGCCACGCCTGTTGCTGACGAGCCACATCTCCTTGTGCACTCGATGCCTGATGATTCCACCCAGAGAGAACCAACCCTCCTTGCCCGCGCCATCTCGTGCGAGAGCCTTCCAACCCGGGAGCGCGCCGAGTTGCTTCTTGTCCCATCGAACGTCCTTCTTTGCGAATCTCCTCCAGAGTCTCTCTATGGGAATCACGTGCGTGCGCTTCTGAGGATCCTGCACCACCACGGTCCTGTCTCCCGAGATGCTGTCTCCGTACAGGATCGTTCCTCCCGCGCTGACGATCGCGATGAGCCCGAGGAAGAGTCGAATCCGCGAGAGCGACGTGATGTGGGCGCTGATCTGCGGGATGATGTAGCTCGCCTCGACGATCCTCTCGACTTCCCAGATGTCGCAGGTCTCGTGATCGCCGTCGATCGGGATGCCGTGCTCGGGCCAAGGGTCTCCAGGTCCGATGCAGACGAGCCCGCTCCGCTCCTCGCGCATCCCGAATTTTCCGTAGAGCGAGTTCAGCATGAGCTTCGCGCAGAAAGAGAGCCCCTCGCTGTAGTCCTCGCGCGACTTGTTCCGATACTCGAAGACAGTGTCCACCATCTCGCGGAAGACAGCCCGTTTGCCGTACCAGACCGTCTTCTTGATCGAGAGGATCCTCCCCATCACGAGCGGATGATCGAGCAGCGCAAGCTCGTCGTAGTCCCAGGTGCCGGAGAGAAACCCCGTCTCGAAGGTGAGCTTGCCGTTTTCGTCTCGATGCGGCAGCGGCGGGATCTGGCACGTCTTCGGGATCTCCACCTCGCATTCGACGAAGCCGATGCTCGTCTTGCGCAATTTCTTGAGGAGCAGCAACGCATGCCTCGTGCTCATCTTGCTGCAGTCGACCTCGATCATCTTGCCGACCGGCATGTCATCCAGCATCGAGGCCGGATAGCTGCTGTTCACGTCGTAGTACGATGTCCCCTTCGGCCCCCACTCCTGGAACATCTCCGTGCGCCCGCCGTAGTAGCCACCTCGGACCCACTGGTGCGCGCAGCCGTGGCAGCGCCCCTCGCAGCTCGATCGCTCGCACCCGGCAGAGGAGAAGAAGGCCACGCAGCGATCGTCGCAGCGGTGGAAGTGCGCGTTGCGGAAGATCCACTGCTTCTTCATGTAGCGTCGTCGGAAGAGCTTCATGGAAGTCGCCGGCGCGGTGATGCCGACCTCGCCGCCGAGCTGCGCGATGAGCCGATGAAACGCGAGCAGCCCCTCGCGGAGCACGACGCAGTCGTCGCGGTTGTACTCGTCCCAGCGCTCGTCCCACTCGTCGGCTTCCGGCATCTTGCCCTTCTGGGTGCGGTCAGGGCAGAACGTCTTGCCGATCTTGCCGAGCGACATGGGCAGGAGCGAGACCGAATCGAGGAAAGACCAGAAGCCCTCCTTCTTCTTCTTGAAGCGCGGCCACACGTCGAGCCGCTGGATGCGGGCTTGGACGCTCGCGATCTCGAAGGAAAACGTGTCGCGGTGCTCGCGGAGCCACCCGAGGAGGAAGAGGTGGTCGAACTTCCCGCCGTTGTGCGCGTAGATGTTCGTGCCCTTCGTCCCAAGGCGATTGCCTTCGGAGCCGTTCGTGATTCTGCTGGACGGCCTGCTCGGCTTCTGCTGGAAGCGCTTCTCTAGCCTCTTGCACATGCACGTCTTGCTCCGCCAACGCCGACCCCCGCCGTCGCTCTGACAAGACGGGCAGAGGTCCATCGCGAGCACGAATCGCAGGAACTGGTCGACGCACCCGCCAGGTCCGTAGTGGCGCTTGCTGAGGCAGTCGGCGCAGCCTGGACAGCGCACGAAGGCCTGCAACCCTCCGTTCATCGCGTCGGCCGCGTACTTCGAGGTGTTCGGTCCGGGGTCCGTTTCGAGCGTGGCACCCTTGCACCGGAAGTGACGGAGCACGTTGAGTGGGTCCTTGCGGCGAGCCTCGTCGCTGTCCCGAAAGACGCGGTGCTCCTGGAAGCCGAACTCGTCCTCCCAGTGGAGCCAGATCATGAAGGGCCGGGTGAAGCCCTTCTCCTGGCTGTCGCCGTCCTTGCTCTCCACGTCGTAGACGGCGACGTCGCGATGACGGAGCTTGCCCGTCAGCGGCTTCAGGTACTCGCTCTCCTCCTTCTTCGCCTTCTCGTCGGCCACAGGCGAGAGCAACGTTCCTTCCTCGACGGCCTCGTCGTCTTCCTCCATCCCTTCCATGAACCAGCGCTCCTCTTCGTGACGAGATCTCCTTTTCTCCGACCTACGCTCGATCGGCCTACCTCTCGGGCGACCACGCTCATGTGGCCAGCGGAAGACAGATCCGTTCCATTCGCGACCCTCAGCCGTGATGAAGCGCTCGCAGTCTTCCATCGTCTCCTCTCGCTCCATCGATCAGCGCTCTAGTGCTCTACGGAGCGTCCGATGGCGGCGAAGGCGTTGGCGATGTCGTCCCGGATCTCCACGAGCGCAATCGGATCGGCGAGCGCCTCGACGACCTCGTCGAGCGTGCAGCAGATCTTGGTGTTCATGCGGTACATCAGCTCCGGCTCTCCATCGGAGAGCAAGACGATCGTCGGCTTGCCCGCGCCCGCGGCGTAGCCCGCTTCGAGGTGTGCGCTCCGGCCGCAGGGAAGCACGAGCACGCACGCCTCGCATTCCATGAGCGCGGTCATGTCGCGCGCGAAGCCGGCCCTGGCGATCGGGTGGTTCAGAGCCTTCCGAAACACGGACGGAACCCAGGCTTTCCACTCCGGATCGATGTCCGACCAGTGGAAGCCACCCGGAGGAGCGCTCGGATCGTGACTCGCCGCCTTGAAATTATAGACCTCGTGATGCTCCGCACGAAGCCGACGCACGACCTCCTGCTGGAAGCCATTGCGCCAGGACGATGCGACGTAGATCTTCACGACGTCACCTCAACGCGGTCACCTTTGGCATTGCTGGTGGAGAGAGGCTCCTCTTGGTCGGTCATGACGGGACGATCGAGCCACACATGAAACGCCTTCTTGAACGCTTCCTCCACGGTCGCGCAACGCGTGACGAGACGATGACCCCAACAAGTGCCAGACGGGTCACCGACCAGGAAGACCGGAACCTTGCTCGCGAGCGCGGCGCCGACTTCGACGTAGGCGCCCTTGAAGACCTCGCCCTCCTCGAAGTAGACGACGACCGCCGTCGAGGACGCCGCCTCTTCGATGCACCGATCCCACAGATCGGCATGATCGACGGCTCCATCCTTTGCCTTGTCGATGGCAAGATCGATCCAGGTAGAGATGATCGGTGTGCCGCTGGCTCGCATGCCTTTCCATCGAGCAGCGTGCTTCGTCTTGCTTGCCACGTAGATTCCAGGTTGACCGTTCTCCATCGAGGTTCTCCTTTTTTCCCGCTCACCCGCTACGCAGATTTGCAGCTCTTTGCCCGCCCGCTACGCGGGCTTGTAACTTTTGATCGTGACCGTCTCGATGAAGACCGCGTTGCTCCCGCTCGCCGCGGCCACCGCAAGCTCCCGGAGCTTGCGCGCTATGATCTGCTGGAGCTTCTCGAAGGAGACGCCGCGCGTGCCCTGCCACGAGGTGACGAAATCGCCCTCGTCGTCGCTGTAGAGCGTCGGCCCCGGCGAGCCGACGAGCGTGCTGCCGTACTCCAGCATCGAGATCGAGGTGTAGAAGAGCCCGTCCGGAAGTGCGGCGTAGACCTCATCGGCTCCGAACATGATGAGCGCGAGGATGTCCTCGATGGAGTCCTGGTCGAGCATCCGCTCGATGATGACCGTCTGGTGGTAGGCCAGCCGCTTGCCGGAGAAATCGACCGTCACCCAGCGGTGCTCGGTGTCGGGATGCTTCGGCCTCTTGATCTTGCCTCGACGGAGGAGATCCTCTCTGTACGCAAGGAGCTTCTGCTCCAGGATCTCCTGGGGCAGGACGATGCGACGCCGTGCTTGACGCCGGCGCCTCTTCTGACGCTTCTTCCTGGTCTTGCCGCGGAGCTTCTTGAGGCGCCGCTCGCGCTCCGCCTCCTTCTCCTCCGCTTCTCGTCTCGCCTTGCGCTCAGCCGTCGCGCGGAGCTTTCGCTCTTTCGCGAGACGCTTGCGTGTCCTGCGTGACCTGGCCTGCTCGGCGCGCCGCTCTCGCCTCCGTCGCTCGATCTGGACCTTCGACGGACGCCTCGGGGGTCTCGGAGGCTCCGGAGGCTTCTTGACCGGCTTCTTAACCGGCTTCTTCGTCGACTTCTTCGTCGGCTTCTTCGCCGGCTTCTTCGCCGGCTTCTTGACCGGCTTCTTCGGTTTCTCGACCGGCTTCTCGACCGGCTTCTTCCTCTTCTTCGTCGGCTTCTTCGGCGGCTTCTTCGGCGGTCTCCTGACGATCTTCTTCGGTTTCTTGGCCGGCTTCTTGACCGGCTTCTTCGTGGACCTCTTCGTCGACTTCTTCCTGGAGACGCCGGCGGCCGCGCCCTCCGGACGCAAGTCCGGCTCGACGCGGCCGCGCTCTTCTTTCTGATCCTCTCCCTGCGGATGCGTCACGCAAGCCGCCCGGCAGACGCTAGCTGTTCACTTCAGAATCCGATGAGCCGTCGCCGGCCTCCGAGGACTCCCCGTGCTCATCGCTGCCCTTGCGAACTAGCGGCGCCGAAGGCGACCGCGTTTGAAGGAGCGACGCGACGGTGTCCTCGTTGAAGCCGGCCACGAGCTTGTCGAGGAGGCCGAGCATCTTCACGCGCCACGCCTGATCCCGAGTGTCGTCCTCGGAGATTCGACGATGGATGCGCTGGAGACTCGCGCTCTCCTGGCGATACCCTTCCTTCTGCTTGATGGGAGCCCCCATTTTTGCCGTGCCCTGACATGCGCGACCTGACACCAGGCTCGCTAGATCGGATCCCTGTCTCCGACGATACGAACCTCATGCGCTTCGCCATGCCCTGACATGCGCCGACTGAGACGGGGCTCACCGAGGTGATCAGACGATCGACGCCGACGAGCCCCGCCCAGAAGGCGCAGGCGGTTAGGCCGAGGCTCCGGCCGGCAGCGCGGGCGCGCTGTCGCCGCCGAAGATCGAGGCGACCTTCGTCGCGATCTTGTCACGCTGCCCCTTGCCCACGAACTTCACGTCGTAGTGCCAGAGACTGTGGCCGTTCGCCAGCGTCTCCTTGTTCGTCGGCTTGATGAAGAACTCGGCCACCATCTTGTTGTCGTCGGCGACCTCTTCGAGGCCCTTCAGCTCGTAGGTCTGGACGATGATGACCTCCTCGCCCGGGTTGCGACGAGTGAGCACGCCCTTCGCGTCCGGCGTCATCGTCGGCTTCGTCAGCCGGAAGATGAGGCCCGTGAACGCACCGTTCTGCGACTCCTGGCCGAGGATCTCGGCGCCGATGAGGTGCCCGCACACCGGGTAGTGCTTGCCGTCGGCCGTCTTGCAGACCTCGGGCTTGTACATCGAACGTCCGGTCGAGACCGTGACGGCTCCCGCCGGCGCCTCGAACTCGAACGGAATCTCGTCGCCCTTGACCATGCCCTTGCCAGTGCCCTTCCCCAACTTGTCGTCCGCCATGATGTTCACCGTCTCTGCGCCATCTACATGGCACTATTGATGTTGATAAGAATAGAAGTAAGTAAGAAGACCCCTCGGAACCGCCCGTCGAGTTCTTCGAGGCGACTCGATGCCTTTGTAACGACTGAGTTCCCTGAAGCCGAAGACCAGCCTTAGCGAAGTCGAATCGGAAGATCAAATACTTTTGTTGAAAAATATTTCGCCGATTGAGAAATACTCCTGCACGCTTCGTCTGCGCGCAGGCCCTGCACGCAGGCGAACGCGTGAATGGCGATAAGCCAACCGCACTTCTTCAACGTTGAGCAGAGAGATCGACATCCAACCGCTCAGATCTCTTGAGCATCGCCTCGGCGCAGCGGCGCGAGCGCAGACGCACAGCGTCGAGCGCTGCTCCTCTTCGCCGAGGACGCCGAACGACGACCTGAATGGATGGGGCCCAGCGGCGCCGCAGGCGACCGCGTTAGAAAAATACGGCCGCAGACGATCCGCACGCTCGTCGCCGCCGGACTCGTCGTCGAGCGTCGCGTGTCCTATGACAGCCGCGAGCGGACGCGCGCAGAGATCACGAAGGCGGGCCGAGCGGCTGTCGAAGCCCGTCCGGGGAGCGAACCATGAAGACGAAGCGTCCGAGCGGCTTGAAGGTATTCGTCCTCGGCATCGAAAAGGGTCGATTCCGCATCTCGCTGAAGCGCAAGGTGAATCGATCTGCCGACCTCGGCGCCGAGGGGCTTTCGCTGCTCCTGCAGAAGGTGAAGTTCGACCCGCTCGCCGAAGACCAACACCTCGTGTGCTCGTCGAGCATGGACTTCCCGGAAGAAGACGGTGCTCGGAAGGGCTTCGATGCCCATGACGCGCTCCGCGAGGCCGTCGTGCTGATGTTTCCGGAAGAGAAACGCGCTAAGATTCGAGCTGCCATGGAGAAGGAGAGCAGGTCATGAGCACGGGCTACCTCACCGGGCACACGAGCCCCGAATCCGGGTTCGTAGTGGAAGATTATCCATACGGCTTCCGCCTGCGCACGAAGATCCGCTACTGGATCGAGACGACGAAGCACGGCATGCGCATGTGCTCGCAGACGCTGAATCCGAAGGTGCCCAGCGAGAAGTGGAACAAACCGAAGTGCTCGACCTACGCACCGCTGATGGTCCTCGCCGTCGACGAGAAGGGTCACGTCCACCAGGACGGCATCGGCGGCTACGCCGACGAGGCGCAGCTCGATGCATTCCTCGAAAAGTACCCCGAGGCTTTTCAGACGGAGCGCGATCGGAAGACGGTCGAGGGAATGCGCGCTTGGTGCCGTGCCCAGAAGCGCGTCACGTGGAGCGTGCACACGGCCAAGCCCGGCGAAGAGGGCCAGAGCATGGAAGAGCAGGGCCGGATCATGCGTGCCATCGCCGGTGATGAGATCCGCAAGATGCGGCGCGGAGACGGATGATCTAGGCTCTTCCTCGTGACCCCCGCCGTCCCCCTCGCCGCCGCGGGCGTCCTCGCCCTGCTCGCCATCACGGCCGGTGGCAGCGGCGGCAAGAGTTCCCGTCCAGCCGGCGTCGTCTCCGGACCCTACGCGATCGTCCCCGCCCGCGCGCTCTCGCAAGTCCAGGCGCTGACCGTGCTCAAGAGCCTCGACGACGCGGGCACGATCTCCGTCAGCCGTTGGCCGAGTGAATCCGACCCGACGATGGACCTCGAAGGGCACGTGGGTGACATTCGGTTCCTGTACATGGACTCACCGAGACGAATCGATCACGTCGATCCTCGGTTCGCGGTCTTCCTCGCGCGGCTCGCGGCGATGCTGCGTGGTCGTTTCGGCGTGACCGCGATCCACCACCTCGGCATCTACCCCGGCAAGGCCGCGACACCCGATGACATCCACAACCACGGACGCGCCGTCGACCTGCTCTCGTTCGACGGTCCTTTTGGAAACCTCTCCATCAAGGACGACTGGGGAACGAAGCCCGCGCCCTACGCGGACGACGCGACCGTCACGCACTTTCGACTCAAGCCCTCCGACGGAGCCTACAGGCTCTTCACCGCGCTCTACCGATTCATCGCCGAGCAGGTCGCCGACAGGACGCAGACGCCGCTGCAGGGAGGGCCGCCGACGCGCATCGGGGAGCACTCCTTCATCTTGAGCCCCGACCATCCTGATCCGGACTTCAGGCCGAGCCACTCGGGGCTCAACAGCCACATCCACGCGCAGATCGGACCCACGAGGGGCAAGGACCCGCTCGGGACTTGACCATCGTGTAGATCGAATGTAGATCTACGCCGATGGAGAAGAAGAGCGCGATCATCGTCATCCGCGCGACGCCTCGACAGAAGCATCGTCTCCAGAAGATCGCTCGTGCGCGTGGCCTCGGACTTTCTTCCTGGCTCCTCGCAACCGCGCTCGCCTGCGGCGCCGCTGGCCAGGACAAGGCGACCAGTGGCTGAACTTGCACGCTTCTACGGCATCGTCATGGCCGTGTTCTTTCGTGAGCACGGCGTGGCCCACGTCCATGCCTTCTACGCGGAATACGTGGCTTCGATCAGGATTTCCGACTGCGTGGTCCTCGAAGGCGGTCTCCCTGCGCCAGCTCTTCGACTCGCGCGACAGTGGATCCACGCCCATCAGGAGGAGCTGCTGGAAGCTTGGACGGACGCCAGGAATGGCCGCAAACCTGCCCGCATCCCACCCCTTCGAGGTCGCCGATGAAGTCGATTCCCCTGATCCGCATGGTCGAATGGATCGAGAAGAACCGCGTTCGACTCTTCTTCTCGACCGGACGCGTCGTCGAGATGCTCTTGCCGATAGCCTCTGCGAAGAAGGCTCGCGTCGTGGATCTCGGCATGGGGCTCGACCCGGGCGACGGGCTCGACATGAGTTCGTCCGGACTCTATCGTCGACGTTGCAGAGAGCTGCGCGCAGCCGAACGCTGAACATGTCCTCGCGCGCTTCGCCTCGCGACCGCTTGTCAGATCCGTGACTCTCACTGCGTCCTTCTCAGCATGACCAAAACCCTGCTACCACGCAGCAACCGCTTGACAGATCTCCTCGACGAAGTTGCCGATACCCTCACGGCCGGCGCCAGAGACCTCCCTGCGACTCTCGCCGCCGACCTCATCACCGTTCTCGGCGACCGCCTTCACACGGGCGAGCCGTTCCCGGCGCCGATCCTCGTGTGGCTCTTGACCGCGGACCCGGAGCTGATCGTCGAGTGCACGAAGATCATCGCGCACAGCACGGAGCCGAGCGAGCTGAACGCCTTCTGCGAGGCGCTCGGCTTCCGTCACCGCGCGATCACCGCAGGCGGCGGGATGCACGTGAGACACTGAGCCATCGATCAATTTCGATCATCGTAGAAGTGCCGTAAATCGTTCTGTTCCTCCAGGTAGCTCCGCACCTCCAAGGCGAACCGCTCGCTCAGGACGAAGAAGAGCGACGAGAAATCCAACGAGACGCTGGGCTAGCCGGCTCAATCGAGGGCGATGTCGCAACGCTTGTCACCCAGCTGGACCGACACGATCAGCTTGCCGCCGATGGCCTTCGCATAACGCTCCAGCGTCGAGACGCGCCAATCCTCCCGAGCCTCGATGCGAGAGACCTCTCCCTGCGTCGCCTCCATGCGCTCTGCCACTTGATCTTGAGTGACTCCCAAACCCTTGCGCAAGAGTTCCAGCGTGTAGCGAATCCCCCTCTTCGCATAGACACCTCTCTTGGCCAACTTCCACCGAGGATCAGAGTCTTCAATTCCCGGCATCTCGTCCTGGTCCATCGTGTCTTGCGCCGTACTCTGCTTCATGATGCGTCTCCATTGGCGTATTGAGTTGCTTCCCTCGAATTGGCGGTACGCGCCGAGATGATTCGATAACGATTTCCACGCTCGTGTGTCGCTTCGAGATGAACGACGAAGAGAATCCTCATGTCTCGCGCCATTCCCATCAAGACGAAGCAGTCCGGATCATCGCCACCATCTGGAAGGACCAGCTGCCTCGGATCCTGGAAGGCGATGGCCGCCTCCTCGAACGAGACACCATGCTTCTTTCGATTCTTCAACTCTTTGTCCTCATCCCACTCGAACTCGCCGTAGACGACGGTGGCCATTCTGAGAAGATAACTCTTTCAACATATGTAGTCAAGGACATCGAGAGTCAAGGATTCGGAAAACCCATTCCTCATGCGCCGAGCGCGTCGATCGCCTCGGTGAGGTAGCGTCCCGGGATCTGCGAGTGGTCGACCTCGCTTCGCACGAATGTCGCCCGCTTGCCCAGGGCGACTTTCGAGAGCGGCGTCGATCCGATGCCGTAATCGGCGATTTCGACGGCGGCCTCGCCGAGCTTCATCTTGAGCTGACCCGCCAAAGCCAAACTCTGCGCCGCAGTGGTCGATCCGTAGACGTCGACGAGTCGCGTGCCCATCTGCGCTCGAAGGCCGAAGACGCCTGCCGTGGCGTAGAGCGCGTCGAGCAGCACGATCCCGGAAACCTTCATGCTCGATCCGTCGAGGCCGTTCGCCGCCGCCAGGTAGCCTCCCGAGTGCGCCACCACGTCGACCTTCTTGCCGGTGGCACCGACAGCCTTCAACAGGCTCGACAGGCCGCCGAGCACCTTGAACGGCGGGAAGTTCCCGTCGGGCGCGAGCTGCGGCAGGATCACCATCGGCGGCTTCTTCGACTTCGCCATGAGCACCGCGATCGCCGGCGCGATCTCCTCGACGTGCGCGCCGTTGCCGTGGAAATAAACGAGCGCACGGTCTCGACTCACGTCTCCAAGCACGAGCACGGTGAAAGGTTGTCCCTCGAACATGTAGACGACCTTGCGCCATGAAGTCTTGTCGCCGGACGAGCTGCTGGACGAGCTGCTGGACGACAATGCGAGGCCGACGACGCCGAGCCCCACCGCGATCGGCACGAGCAGATTCAACTAGGTTTCTCCTCGTCATCGCTGTCCCACGTCGCCTGCTTTTCTTCCGAGATCCACAGCTCCTGCTCCATCATGAGCTTCATGATCGGCGTGACCCTCTCGATGAAGAGCTTCTTGCGTCGAAGGTACTCTTCCGGCGTCTCGCTCTCTCGATACTCTCTCGTGGAAAGATGAAACCTTCTCATCTCTTCATCGAACTTCTTCATCTCGTCTTTTGTCATCGGTCCTCCCCAGCCAATCGCTGCAGGTCGAACGTCGGATCCAGGAGTCCCACGGGCCTCGGCGATCCGGCGAGCCACGCTGTGAACGCCGAAGGCAGCCGACCCTGCCAAAACTCCAGGTGCAGCATCGACCCGTAGGCCGACGCCGCGGCCACGCCGAGCACCTGTCCCGCCTTGACCGTCTCACCGACGACGAGCTTCGGGTCCCGGGTGAACTCCGCGTAGAGGATCCCCGAGATTGGATTGCCCGCGACGCCCACGAGGGGAGGCGCATGCTCGATCGCGATCGCGTCGAGCCCGACGTAGCCCGTCGGGAAGCCCGCGATGCGTCCCTCCGCGATGGCGACGATCGCCGAGCCCTTGGAGGTGAGCAAATCCACCCCGGCGTGCAGACGCTTGCCTCCTTCGCGGCTCGCTCCGAAGCTGTCCGCACCTCGTTCCGGCACGATCCTCGTCCCGCCTCTCACCGGCCAGACGGAGAGCACGCTCGACTTCACGCTCGACCTCACGCTCGACCTCACGCTCGACCTCACGCTCGCCAAGGCGACCATCCCGAGGACCGCGATCGGCAGCAAGATGAGCGCCGGCGGAGCCATGCCCGAGACAGACTACCAGAAGCCTCTGGTTCGAGCTAGATTCGGACCATGCACTGGTGCCCCGTCCACGGCTGGGAGAGCGGTTCCTCTACCAACGCGGTCCACTTCGTGGCCGCTCGTGACAATTTCGCGCGAGTTGCGGGACCGAACCCTCCGCCGACGTTCTCGCCCGTCGAAATCACCACCGTGACGCGTCCGCCGCCGAAAGACATGATCTCGACCATGCCAGAGGCACAGCCGCCGGTCGCTCGATGGACCGCGCCGGCTCGCATGGCGCCGGTGCAGGCGATGAGTCCCACGCGGCACGGACCTCCCGCGTGGTATCTGGCCGCGACGCACGTGCTCGACACGGCCATGAGCTACGCCGTCGGAGCGACGGGAAAGAAGGGCGTCGCGTCGGAGGAAGATGTCTTCTACCTCGACAGGCTGATCGAAGCGCTGCGCATCTGGGACAAGAAGCTCTTGACGCATGCGAACATCCTTCGAGGCGCGCTGCCGAAGAAGACGTATTTCCCGTGAGCTTCGCTTCTGAAGACGAGCGGGAGAGAGAACAAAGACTGCGCGATGCACGTCCTCGCTACTGCGTGAGATGCTTCTCGAAGGCCGGCGAGCATCCCGTCGTCGTGTCTCCTTGGGACAAGAGGAAGGACGGCAAACAAACTTTCCACCTCCTCTGCGAAACGTGCTTCGCCCGAGGGATCGACAAAGGGCGCCCGAAAGTGGCGAGAGAGCCGTGATCCCAGCCTCGCTATCCCCATGATCCCCATGCTCCTCGGCAAGTTCCTGCTCTTCGGCTACCTCGGCTGGGTCGTCGAGCAGATGAGCAGCGACACGCCGCGCTACTCAGCGGTCTTCGGTGGTGCCAAGGTGCCCATCCTGCCGGTGTTCGGTTTCGGCGGCCTCTTCATCGGCTACCTCGCGCCGAAGCTAGCGGGCGCGCCGTTCCTCCTGCGCGGAGCGGCCTACTCCGGCGCTCTCTCGGGGCTGGAGTACGTCGCCTGTCGGGTCGACAGGAACCTCGGGCGAAGATCCTGGGCCTACGGTCCGGACGGGGCATGCGTCGACTGGAAGCACGCGGGGGCCTGGGGCGCGCTCGGGCTGGCCGCGGAGCCGTTCCTCCTCTAGGATCTACCATTCATGGACCCGAACGGCCCGAAGGACTCGAAGGCGAAGGAAAAACGCCCCAGCATGCTCGACGACTTCCTCGAACGCCTCACTCGTCCCGAGACGGTCGAGCGACGCGACGATCTGGCCAAGATGGTGGGCATCGACGGCGACATCCTGGAAGCGACGTTGCTCCACCTCGCGGCTGACCTCCTGCCCATGTCCAGCAAGGCGGCCGGCAAGCTCCGCGGTCGCGCGAACTACGACCTGTGCAAGTTCGCGTGCAAGGAAGGAGCGAAGATCGGCGCGAGGCACGTCGAGATGACGAAGACGGTGCAAGCGGTCACAGGCGAGAGAGACCAGAAATCAACGTGGACAGCCAGCTGGAAGGGGAAGTGATCATGGAGGGGGAACCGCCGATCGAGGTCGAGGCCGAGGTGATCTCGGAGACGGTAGATCCGAAGCCGAGTCACATCGGCGGCGTCTTGCGCGGAGCGGCGACTCTGCTCGACGCCGCGTCCGGCATCCCGGAGAAGCTCGGCAAGGGAGAAGTCGCGGTCAAGATGAAGATCGGCGCCGCCGCCGCGCGCGCGTTGTCCGAGGATGCCGACGCGACGATCGCCGCCGGCAAGGCGCTGGTCGACAAGAGCAAGGCGCTGGTCGACAAGAGCAAGAGCATGGTGAGTGAAGGCAAGGCGCTGCTCGCCAAGATGCCTCCCATCAAGAACCAGGATCGGAGCCACCTCACGCGCACGCGCCGCGGCACCCCATGAGCCAACCGTCTCATTGCCGGCCGACCATCGGGAGGCGCCCTCTCCCGGCCGACCATCGGGAGGCGCGAAAGGTGACCACGCAACAGTCCCTCTCCCGGCCGACCATCGGGAGGTGCTCTCCTGGCCGACCATCGGGAGGCGCGAGAGGAGGATGCGCCAGCATCCGAAACGGCAGTCCGCGCGCCAGGAGCGCGGTATCAGCCCTCACTCGACTAGACGGCAAAGATCGTCTCTGAGCGTCCCGCGATCCCACGATCCACTCCCCGACCCTCCCTCGCAGCCTCTCGCTCTCCCTCTCCCTCTCTCGCTCTCCTCTCGCCCTCCCGCTCCAGCCCGATCATGAAGACCCTCGCCACCTACCTCTTCATCGACCTCTTCATCGCGCTGCCTGTCGCGTTCGCGATGATCCGAGCGAAGCGTCAAGAAGAGGGAGTCGGTCGCACGACCGTTCCAACGCGGTCGCCTCCGGCGCCGCTAGTCACCGCCGCCTGGATCTTCATCTGCGTGCTCTGGCCGCTCTGGATCTCCCTCTTCGCGATCACGTCGCTGCTCTTTCCCGACGGAGACGACCCGTGAGCGCCAGGGGAAGGATCCGCTCGCTCACGGTCATCTGGCGCGATCCGCATCCGCTGAGCGTCAACGCCGCCGTCGTCATCGCCTATCTTCACCATCGCGGCATGCTCCAGCCACTCGGCAAGCCGCTCGACGATGAGGACGGCGATCTGACGATGAACCGCTTCCAGCTCTCGGACATGACAAACTTGCCACCGTCCGTCGTCCTCTCCGACGAGCCCGAGGAGCTTTCCGCGAGCGCGCGTCCAATTTACGAGTTCTACGAAACGCTGTCGAGCCGATCCCAGAAGGACCTCACCTACCAGGCCATCGTCGCGAACAAGCCCATCGTCTTCGACGATCCAAACGCGGTCGGCTCCGCCGCCGCTTGTGGATTTCAGATCGAGTGCGAGAGCGAATTTTTCCCGAGCACGGCCCGCGACGTGATGGACAGCGCACCGCTGAAGAAGGTGCTCGGCAAGAGCCTCGCGAGGTTCGCGCGATGACACGTCCCGCCGCCCTAGCCACTGACTGGCGTCTCGCGAAACTCTACGAAGCGCTCGCCGACGAGGTCGAGAACATGACCGACGAGGAGCTGCTCGCCGAGTCGATCGAGCACGGTGAGGATCCGACCGAGACGAAGAGACGGCTGCAGGCGATGCTCCATGAGGTAGTCGAGCACCACTTCAAGGGGCGCTAAGGGGACGCCGTCGCTCGAAGTCACAGCCTTGAAGGCACTCGCCTCGACGACACAACTGTGCGAGGATTCCACGATGGCTGGACAGAGCGCGCTCGCCCGCACCCGATCGGCGCCGAGCGCCCCCACGACATCGTCGCTGCTCGTACGCACGAGGACTGGCGCTGCGCGGCCCGGCATCGAGCTGAGAGCGATCGGTGGTGGCAGCAGTACGAGGGAAACCCTGCCGGCCGTCGTGTCCAAGGAAGATGCCTTCCGAGCCGTCAAGCGCGTGGACCTTGCGATCGTGGCGTTGGACAACGACATGCACAACCAGTTCGTGTGGGGAGATCCTGTGGCCCTGGAAGCTGCGGCCACGGCGTGGGAAGCGTCGGCTGCGTCGAAGTATTTTCCTGGGAAAGCAGCCGAGCTGCGAAGAAACGCAGACGAGATGCGAGCGCGCGCCAAGGATAAGAGCGCGGCACAGATCGCAGCCGAGCAGAAGTTCGCGAAGGACTACGGCGAGTTCACGACGAGGTGGTCGGTCTACAAGAAGTCGGTCGGATACCCCGACGACATGTCGTCCTGGGGACCCGTCACCGGACCCGCGCTCGTGGTCAACGAGGTGATCCCCTACGAGAGGACGTACAACGATTTCCACGGACGTTTCACAGACCTCAGCGGAAAGCCCTCCCAGAAGAAGCTCGAAGAGACCACGGTGCCGGGTCTCATCCCGCCGCTCTTCAAAGGAGCGGGCAAGGCACTCTTCGGGGAATACTTCACGCCAGTCCTCATCATCTGCGGCCTGCTCGCGGCCGGCTGGCTCCTGACGAAGGTCGTGAGCGCAAAGCAGGCGTTCTCGGCGAGCAAGGCCGAGTAGAGGAATCGCCGTGTCCAAGAAAAACTACGCAATCGCAATCAAGCTCAAACCCGGTTACGGAAAATGGTACGAGCGCGCCGCGCTCTGGATGACCGGCGAGTGGCGCTGGCTCGGCAACGCGAAGAGGTTCACGAAGAGCGAAGCCAAACACACGGCGACCAAGATCGAGGCGCGAGCGCGCGAGCGCCCGGGCTGGAGTCCGCGTACGTCGACGTGGAGTCGAGATCTTCGAGGCGTCTCGATGCCATCACCTGTTCAATAACATACAAGGACCTCAGATGCGCGGCGGTGATGGTCAAATCGAAAAACCAAAAAGACGAGGCTATTTGCATTTCGAGAAGGTCCGCGTCCTCTTCCCACCGACCGAGGTCCGAGTCAGCCACGAAGCTGCCGGATATGCCGTCCGCTACGGCCCGAGGCCCGAGCACCTGATCCGGCACTATCCGACGCTCGACAAAGCGACCGCCGTCGGCGAGAAGATGGCCGAGAAGTTCGGCGCCAAGCTCGTGGTCGAGAACGGGTCTCCGGTGCCACATGGCGAGGCGTGAGATCGCTCCGAACGGCGACGCCGCCAAGGCCACCCGCAACATCTTGGCCGAGGCCATCGTCGCGCTCGAACGCATGCAGTGGCAGCACCAACGCCTGCACGCCGAGAACGGCCAGCTGCGCAAGGAGAACGATCGACTGCGCAACACCATTCAACGAGGCGGCTCCGCCTCACGAGGCGGCACAAAATCTCCTTCCAAGGCGAAGGGAATCAGGTAACCTACGATCCCATCGATGCATTCAACTATTTAGATATTTGAATCTGTCGATAGTGCACGGAAGACGGTCGAGCAAAAGGGGCAAACATGAACATCTCTCGGGCGGAGCTTCGCACGTGGGTCGACTCCTGCATGCGCGAGGGTCATCGAGGCGACGACTGCAGGGTGATCGCGTGCCTGCATGTGAAGGACGACCGCAAGGTCGTGCCAGTCGACGCGGTCGACATCAAGCCGGACACGCCGCTGGAGAAGACCATCGACGACCTGATCAAGATGGCCGAGGGCGACGCCGAGGGCGCGAAGACCACCCAGGAGTACCTCTATGCGGGCTACTTCGGAGAAAACCGCGGCGACAACTGGAGCTATGGGCGACGCAAACGCGTCTACGTCCACCCGCAGCCTGACGACGACGAGGGCGATGACGAGCGGAGCGAGGGCCCGACCGCGCGCGGCGAAAAAGCCCAGCAGATGCGCATCGTCGACGGCGTGGTCAAGGCGGCGGTGCCGTGGGCGAACCAGCTCATGCGCAACCTGATGGAGACCAACAAGGAGCAGACCATCCGAATCAAGGAGCTGGAGGAGGAGCGCAGCGGCATGGTGCGGCTCCAAGACGAGATGATGAACAATCAGCACCTGCGCAACTTGGATCTGCGCAAGACGCTCTTCTGGGAGGACAAGAAGGAGCGCGCCTTCGAGGGGCTGATGGGCTACGTGCCGATCGTCTTCCAGACGCTCGTCAAGAAGTACGGCGGCCCGAAGATGATCAAGGAGCACCCGGAGGTGCTGATCGAAGGCATCAAGGGATTCTTGAAGTCGCTCAAGCCCCAGCAGCTCGAAGGCATGATGGCTCCGCTCGACACGATCCAGCAGGCGACGCTCGCGAGCGCGATGGACTTCATCATGCAGGCGGAAGAGACCGACAAGGAGAAGGAGAAGGAGCGCATCGCGAAGACTGAAGAGAGGCTCGACCACAAGGATGTCTCCGAGCCCTTCACCCCGATGACGGTGCTCAAGGGCACCGCCATCGAGATGTTCCTCACCGAAAAGGAGGCCAAGGAACAGGCAGAGAAGACCGAGCCGACGAAGAAGGACGAATAACGCACCTCTCGGCCCGACCATCGGGAGGGCGCGAAAGGAGGATGCGCCAGCATCCGAAACGGCAGTCCGCGCGCCCGTGCGCGGTACCGGCCCTCACTCGCCTCGATCGCAAAGCCTCCCTCTCAGCGCGCCGCTGTCCCACGCCCCCACTCCCCACCCCTCCTTCATAGCTTCTAGCTCTCGTCTCCCTCTCGTCTCCCTCTCGTCTCCCTCTCGGAGCAACAAACCCATGACCCCCTCCCCTCACATCAAATTCCGCTCCCTCCCCCGCACCTACCTCCCGTACGCCAGCGGCGGCGAAGACGCCGAGCGAGTGAAGGTCGAGATCGAGATCAAAGAGGGAGAGGTAGCCCGCTTCCTCACGCTCCCGGACTTCTTCTCCGGCTACCTGACCGTGCACCTCGACGAGGGAGACACAGAGGGCCTTCCGGGCAACTTCTTCATCGTGAGGACACTCGGGCGCAGCGAGGCGACCTGCGGCGGCTACATCGGCGAGCATCGCGGCCCGAAGACGCTCGTCCTCTGGTTCGCGAACAGGTCGATGTCGCCGGTGACGCTCGGCGGCGCCGTCGGCATCGAGCCCGTCGAGGCGGTCAAACAGGAAAACGAGCGCGCGCAACAAGCCGCAGCCTGGGAGGAGAGAAAGGAGAAAGCGTTCCAGGCGGTGATGCGGTACGTGCCCGTCGTCATGAGCGCCATCACGGCGAGAACCAGCGATGCCATGTTCCTTCAGATTTGGGACGCCTCGATCGACCACATCTTGGTGAAACAGCTTCGATCGCTCCTCGCCACATTCGATCCGCCGCAGCTGTCCGGCATCTTGGCCGTGCTCAATCCTGACCAGCAGAAGGTCCTGGTCGACATCATCAGCCAACTGAACGAATCATAGTTGGGCGCGACCATCGGGAGCGCGCGAAAGGAGGATGCGAAGCATCCGAAACGGCAGTCCGCGCGCCCGTGCGCGGTGTCGGCCCTCACTCGATTTGACAGCCGGCGACAATCTTCCAGCGCACCATGCTTCCCCCGTCCCACTTCCCACCCTTCCCTCATAGCCTCTCGTCTTCCTCTCTCCTCTCCCTCTCCGGCATCAAAGGTGACCGCGTCGAAAGCTGAAATTCGTGCTAGGAAAACGACCCACCCAGGTGTCGGAAAAGAAACCAGCTCCTGCGTCCATCGGCAGCGGTCGTGCCGCGCGTGTGGCGAAGCGGCTCGGCTCGGCCGAGACGTTCCAAGCGTACGCCACGCGCGTGATGATCGAGGCCATGCGTCTCGGCGGCCTGAGCCAAGCCGAAGTGGTCGCGCGCATGAAGCCGCAGGAGATCCTCATCGAGCGCAACTTCCTCTTGGGCCAGAGCGCGGACAGCCTGGCCGCGCAGATCTCGTTCGACCACTGGGCCGACTGCGAGACGTGTCCCCTCGGCGACGCCGTCACAGACGAGAGAGGCGTTCGCGCCCGAATGGTTCAAAAACCACCGGCTGAGATCCACGTGCTCGATCGGCGCGGCGGCATCACGGCCATCGTCCGAGAGCTGGAGCGGGACGGCCAGAAGGTTCAAAGCAAATCGTGGTTCCCCGGATCGATCCTCAAGGAGAGCCGCAAAGGTTCGCTCGTCGAGACGAAGACGGAGACGGAGGCCGCCGCCGATGGTACGATCCTGCTCACGGCTCACTATCGAGTGCCCGGCTACGGCTACCGCGTGGTCGCGACATTCGACGGGCGAACAGGAAGACGAATCGACTGAAGAACCGGGAGAAGAACCGGGAGAAGGATCGGCTGATGAGCAAGCGCAAGATCAACGGAAACACGGTCATCTACTCCGCGGCCATATGGTGGTCAGAGAGCGATCCCTTCCTGAACGTCATCGCGACGACCGCGAAAAAGGCTGACGCTGCGGCCAACAAAATGATGCGCGATCAGGCCAAGGACGCCTACAAGAGTGACGATTTCTACGAATCTGCCGACGCCGCTCTCGATGCGCTTCATTGGAGCGGAGTCCACGCCTTTGCGCTCAAAGATCTCGCCACAGGTCGAGAGCTAGAAGACACCATCCAAGAACTGAGCGACAACGGCGTCGCTTTCCTGAGCAGGTGAGCCATGCTCGACCCGGAGGCGAAGATCTAAGCCATGGCCAAGGAATCACCCGAGATCGGCGTCAAGGTCTATCCCGAGGGCAACCGCCGCGAGCTGGCGGAGATGCTCTCGCACTGGCACTCCTCCATGGGCGACCCGATCTACGCATGCGGATCGAGCTGGATGGACAAGAGCCGCGAGGTCGCCCTCTCGACCGTCGAAGGATGCCTCGGCAACATCGAGAAGGACATCTCCGTCGCCAAGACCAAGGCAGGTCGCGAGCGAACCGGCTGGGGAGACAGTGAGATCGCCGAGCTGCAGAAGATCGCGCGGATGCTGCAAAAGTCGATCGACCACGCGATCGGCAACGTCAGCAAGAAGGTCGACCTCGACGCATTCTTCGACGCCTACGTGACCACTGCGCTGTGGGCCGAGACCGACAACGCCGACGAGTCGGGCGGCAGCCCCCTCGACGCGAACTATGGCCCAGGCGACATCGCGAAGGCTTCCCTCAAGAAGATGCGCAAGGACACAGACGGCTTCGCGAAGGAGAACGCCGCGCTCATCTTGGGCCGCGAGGAGCTGGCCGGACACGACTTCTGGCTCACCCGCAACGGTCACGGTGCGGGCTTCTGGGACGGCGATTGGCCGAAGAGGGACGGAGAGATCCTGACCAAGGCATCCAAGGCCTACGGCGGCTCCTACATCTACGTCGGCGACGACAAGAAGATCCACGTCGACTGACGACTGACGACTAACGACTGAGGAGAAGCACCATGGGTTCCCACGTCACCTACGATCATCCGGGCGAAGCCGCCGCACTCCGCGTTGAACTCACCCAGCGCGGTTTTCAATACCGCAGCGATTCGTCTGGCCATGGTCTCTCGACGGACGCTCCTCCAGGCGTCGTCGAAGGCATCATTCGGATCCTCGAAGGCCGCGGCGGCAAACCTGGCATCTCCAAAGCAGCCTGGGAGAAATGGCCCTGGTTCGTGAACTTCACGCAGGGCCACAACCCACCGCGCCGCTACAGCGTGCCGGTCCCGAGCATGTCCGTCGCCCAGGCCTGGGAGCGACAGTACAAAGGCTGGGAGGATCGCCGCTACATCACCATCAGCGAGAAGCCGAGCAAGGGTGCTCAGATCCTCCACCCCAACACCGAAGCCCCCTGAGGTCACACGTGTCCGTCTTCGGAGAGATGCTCAAGAGCGACCCCAACATGAACGCCTTCGCGTCCGTGCTCGCGGAGCGTCTGGGCAGCGCTCACGGCATCGAGTTCGACCATGCGGTCGCGATGATCCACCGCCACGAGCCCACGGTGCGCTCCAGCTACTTCGCCGGCAAACGTCCCCAGGACGTGGCCGAGATCTTGATGAAGATGGAGCGCGCCGCGCGTGAGTCGCATGAGAGCCAGCTCGATCGAGAGGCCGCACGCAAGCGCCCCACGACGCCCGCCCCTCAAGACGCCGACGACGCCGAGGTCGACGATGACTAGCCGCCCAACCCTTCTGGCCGACCATCGGGAGGCGCTTCTGGCCGACCATCGGGAGGCGCGAGAGAAGGATGCGAAGCATCCGAAACGGCAGTCCGCGCGCCCGTGCGCGGTGTCGGCTCTCTCGCCTTCGAGCGCAGTGTCCGCCTCCCCCGCGCACCACGATCCCACGCCCCACTCCTCCCCCTTCCCTCATAGCCTCTCGTCTCCGTCTCCTTCTCCGTCTCCTTCTCCGTCTCCTTCTCCTTCTCCTTCTCCTTCCTCATCCCGCGACAGCGAATGGCACACGACCGTCGCGCACAGCTTCGCAGACGAGGTCGAGCCATTGCTCGTCGCTCGTCCAGGAGACCCTCTGCGAAGACCTCCTCCACACGAGGTCGAGGATGACTAGCCACCTTTTCAAGATCCTCGCCGAGATGGAGAACCCTCCGAAGGAGCCTCCCGTCGTCGAGAAGATCCGCGAGATCCTGATGCTAGCGATCCCGCCGACGCTCCTCGGCACGATCGCCGCGGCCGATCGTTTCATGAGCGTCTGCCTCATCGCTCTCGACAACATGCCCTGGCGCGGAGGCAAAGTGGGATGCTGATCTTCCCTCGTCGTCACAGGAGTCGAACGCGCGTCTCCGGTGTCCAGGTCACCGGCGTTCACATCGCCGGCTGCAACTGCCCGAAGGCGACCGCCTTCCTCGCCGAGATCGGCTGCGAGCATGCGGCCAAGATGCACGCACACCCGAACCTCGCGGCCGACACGTGGTCCGGCTATGATTGGCTCCTGCACATGTGGGAGGAAGACACGCGCCTCTTCCCGCTGTGTGACGCAAACGACCCGCGCGTCGCGCTGCTCCGCGCCCACCACGGCATCTTCCGGATGGAGATCGCGCTCTACGGCCGCATCGTGAGCCTCGGGCTCCTGGCCATCCACAGCCGGATCGAAGACGAGATCGTCGACGAGCTGCTTCAGCGAAGGGCAGCATAGGACGGGAACGTCACAGCTCACGAGAATCACCTCGCCGAGTACGCATGTCAGGGACCCAGCGGCGCCGAGGGCCACCGCGTTACAAGGAAAAGAAAATGGCAGCCAAGAAGAAGCGCAAGAAGACCCTCGCGGTGAAGATCGACGCGGCCACGAGCAAAGAACTCGTGAGGCTCCGCAAGGAGGGCTTCGCCGTCTACATCGACAAGCAGGGCCGCATCAAGAAGTTCCCGTTCCACGGCTAGGAGGCCGTCTTCGCCTATGTCCGACAAGCTCTCCGAAGGAAGAACGCTCCGCTACGTCTCCAGGGACGGGGCCGAGCATCCGTGCATCGTCGTCCGCGTCTTTGCCGTCAGCACCTCCGGCGAGCTGATGGACAAGGCGAACATCCAGGTCTTCCTCGATGGACAGAACGATCTTCGTCACGGCTTCAGCGAGGAGGAATGCACGAGGGGTCTCGCTTGGCGAACCAGCGTGCACGTCGCGGCCGAACCGACCCCCTTCTCAATGCACTGGCCGAAGAGGAGCTGATCGTGATCACCGACGAGCAGATCCGAAGAGTCCAGGCCCAAAACGCCGAGCGCGACGCGGCCCGCGCGCGCCAGAAGAAGCTCGTTGATCCAACGCGGTCGCCTTCGGCGCCGCTTGGGAACTCGCTCGCGACGCTCGTCGACGAGGCCACGCCGATGCAACCGCCCATCGGCAAGACGCTCATGGAGATCTTCTCGGAAGAGGAAGACGATCCGACCGACCCAGGGATCAGCCTGATGGAGATCCTCTCGAAGGAAGACGACCATGGCTAGACCGGACATCACGAAAGCTCAGGCGGCTCGTGAGGCGAAGTACCTCGACACGGTCGTCAATTTCGCCTCGATGGGCCTGATGACCAGACGGCAGTTCATCCATCGCGCACACGCCGATCACGCCAAGATCGTCGTCCATCGCGAGCGCCAATACGACAAAGAGGAAAAGCTCGACAGGGACCTCCATCGGATGGCTCAGCACGTGCCGTTCGGCAACCCGAGTCTTCCGGAAACGAAGCGGTACTACGAGCTAGGTGCTCAGTTGAAAGCCGGCATCTTCAAAGAAGAGACCCTGATGGAATTTCCAAACGGTCTGCTCTTCAAAATCTCGAAGACGGAGATCGATTACTTTCATCGTTCAGAAGACGACCCTGTCCATCGCTCGCCAGTCTCGCCCGTCGACTTCTACGCGGTCAAGATCGTGAACCGCCTGGTCTCGGACTACGACGTCCCCGAGCAGAAGGCGCTGCACCTCGTTCAGCGCATGGAGTCCATGGTGCGCCGCGCCTACGAACAAGACCAGTCTGTGGGCGTGACCGCCGAAGATCTGCTGGAAGAGGAGACGTGATGTCAAAACGCTTCCAAGTCATCTCCTCCAACGGCACCTTCATGGGAGCCCATCCGGCCTTCGAGGATGCTCGTGATGCCGCCATGAGCTACAGCGCAGAAGATCGAGGCGCGCTGTATCTCGTCGTCGACAACTGCGTCTCCCTCGATCACTATTCCACCGACATCGTCTGGCGAACTGATGACCACGGTAACGAGCCTCGCGATCCTCCCTCTTATGAATATGATGACGGCCACGCCGCCGGCTCCGTCGCCGTCCGCCGCGCGCCCATCTCACCGGCCGACTTCTACGCCGTCAAGATCGCGAACCGCCTGGTCTCGGACTACGGAGTCCCCGAGCAGAAGGCGCTGCACCTCGTCCAGCGCATGGAGCCCGCGGTGCGCCACGCCTACGAGCGCGGCCAGTCCGTCGACCGAACCACGCGAGAACTCCTCGACCGATGACCCCCACCAGACCTCATCCCAACCTTCCATCCCTCTCGATCGGCGCGACCAACAGGAGCGCGCGACCGAGCAGCACGTGCGCGATGTCGACCCTCACCGCTACTTCACCGGCCGACCATCGGGAGGCGCGAAAAAAGGATGCGAAGCATCCGAAACGGCAGTCCGCGCGCCCGTGCGCGGTGATGGCCCTCACTCGCCTCGATCACGGCGACCACCTCCCCCCGCGCACCACACTTCACCCGCCCACTCCCCAGCCCTCCCTCGTAGCCTCTCGCTCTCCCTCTCCCTCTTGTTCATCATCCACGTAAGGTAGAAAATCATCATGTCCAAGAAAGACGCCGAGGCGCTGGCGGAGATGCTCGACCAGGGCGTCATACTGGTAGGCGGTGATGCCGAAGGAGACATCGATCTCGACGAAGACACCCCCGTCTACGTCTCTCTCGTGATGGATGTATCTAGCTACGGGCCACACACGGCGTCGATCTACGCTGTGCAAAACCGCTATCACGCCCACAGCCCAGATGCTGCCCTTCAGCCTGCTTTCGAGATCCACGAGGAGTGGATGAAGGAACGCTACGACGATCACCTGAAGGATCTGTACGCCGACGCCAAGAAGGAAGGCCTCTCCGACGAAGATGCCTGGCAGCGAGCCGACGAATACTTCCGTGAAAGCATCAACGGCACAGGCTACAAGCTCACGCCGATGGAAGCTTTCGAGGCGATTCACGGCACCGACGCAGCGAAGTACATCAGGTTCCAATCACGCGAGCGCAACATCAAGATCAAGCCATACAAGAAGAAGTGATGGCCATCCGCACCGGCGCAGAATGGGCGAAGCTCCTCGCAGACAAGCGAGGCGCCGAACGTCAAGCGCTGATCATGGCCGGCTGGAAGAACCGCGAGGTCCCGAGCTGGATCGTCACCCTTCCGTGGATCCCCATCACCGTCTCCGACACCATCGACGGAGAGAAGTGGACGCTCACCTACCCGGTGATGCCCGACGGACTCGCGCTCGGCACGGACGCCGACTCCTTCCCCGTCGGCCTCTTCGCGGACAACGCGCAGGCTGTCGCAGACGACCTCTACGCGGTGATGCCGACACGCAAGATGCTCCGCGACATCGGGACCGCAGCCAGCCGCATCCCGTTCCAGACGCCCGGATTCCCTTGGTACAAGACCGGCGGCATCCCTGGCGACATCGAGAGCACCGGCGCCTGGATCGACGCTTTTGCCCGGCGAGAGAAGATCTACGCCGCCAAGGGAATCCAAAGAGGACAAAAACTCGCCGAAGGCGGACAGAAGACGCTCGTGAACCGACGGGGCTACCCGCTCGGGAGCCTCGCCATCCAGGGCGGCCTCGTGAGCGACGCCTTGCCGCTCGACTTCGTGCAGAAGGATTATTCTGGGCACAAGGCCGACTACGACCCGGACTATTCCCACAAGGAGCAGTACGCATCACGGAAGGGACTTTTGACCGGCCCGACCGGCTCCGACGCCGTCGACCTGATGTGGATCGCGAGGCACCCCAAGTTCTTCCCGCTGCTCAGCGACGAAGGTCCGCTCGAACTTCGCTACCCCAACGTCGCGCTGCCTTGGCCAGGATCCACGACGACACCGGGCAAGCCGGCGACCGTCCCCGGATCGACGAAGGCACCGCCGCCGAAGATCGCAAAACCCGTGCTCGACGTGATGCGCCCTGCCGAGCCGAGCGGAGAGATGCCATTCCTCATCCTCGGCATGCTGGGGCTCGGGCTCGTCGCCGCGAAGCTCACGACGCGCTGAGCGCGCAGAGAAACGGAGGAAGAACCATGTCCACGAGAAGATCAGGGGAGAGGATCAATCGAGCGATCAACGCTGTACTTCGCGAGGTCGTCGCCTGGCTCGTCGAGGAGCAGATCCCGTTCATCTTCGACGTGGAGAGCATCGGCGTAGAGGACACGGAGATGAGAAAGTTCGGCATCGCGAAGAACGCGACGCAGGCTGACCGACGACTCCGCGACGCGCTCGCGCGACACTCCGGCGACCTCGACGGTGACGTACAGCTCGCGGTTCATCGTCACAAGCGTGGCCAGACCATCGAAGTTCGCGTGCGCATGGATGACTAGCGGCACGGTCGCATCAACTGGGCGAACGGCCGCAGGCACAAGCTCCACGTCTACCTCCTCACACAAGGCACGTCGAAATGAGCACCGTCTCTTCCGGCAATAGCGGCGACTCCTGGGTCTACGTCATGCGCACGGCTGACGACGGCAGCGGCGACTACGACCTCGCCTGGATCTACCTCGACCTCACGAGCCCGCTCTACATCCACGTCTCGGTGCTGCGCGACGGCGTGCGCCGCGGCAGGTGGATGCACGGCAAGGACCTCTTCGACGACCCGAACGTCGACTTCGTCGACCTGCGACCCGGCAAGAAGATCACCAAAGAGGCCGGGTACTCGCACCTCAACACGGCGGTGCGATCGCTCGTCAGCTCGCTCGTCGTCGACATGGACATGGGCGGCACCGTCATCCTCGACGCCTTTGAACCCGGAATGTTCAAGGCGCGCGGAGAGCAGAGTCTCCGCAAGATGGCGACGCTCGCGTTCCCCGACGCGACCCCGCTGTGGTAGATTTGCCGAATGGCGATCCCCATCCTCGTGCCGCTGCTCGTCGTGGTCGGCGTAGGCGCGCTCGCGCTCGCCTCCTCGAAGAAGTCAAAGCAGCTTCCCAAGGGAAGCATCGCGCTCACGCCGAGCAAGGGTGACCCCGGACCCTATCGCGTGCTCTTGCGTTCGGAGGCGATGAGGACCGTCCCGAAGCTCGCGACGTTGTGGGCCACCATGATGCCGGGAAAGCCGATGCCGGACGACGCCGTGCTCGATGCCAAGGCGCGTGAGGCGGTCTCCGTCGGCACCACGGTACTCATCGCGCTGCAGAACACGACGACGCACCAAAGTTTCCTCAAGGGCGCCAAAGTCAGCACGATCGAACCGACCACGCTCGGCATTCCTCTCTACGTCGCGACGATCGCCAACGCGGAGACCAAGCTCACCGAAGAGGGTGCGGAGCTATTCCTCGACGACGGCGGCCCCGCCGACGGCACGGTGGTGAAGTTCGGACCCCCGCAAGTGATCGAGACCTGAAAGGCAATCCCATGGCCCTCCCCATCGTCCCCATCCTCGTCATCGGCGCCCTCGGCGTCGGGGCGCTCCTGCTCGGGCGCGCGAAGAAGATCACCGGAGGTGGTGGCTCTGGTCCCGTCACGCCCGGCGAGTGGGGTGGCTACCGCGTGTTGAGTCGCGCGGAAGCCGCATCCATCAGCGGAGGGAAGGCAACCTACATCACACCGTCAGGTGTGGTCCCGGCGGCCGATCCGGCGGTCGACACCATGGTCTCGTCGATGGCGCAGGTCGGCGGCGACGCAGCGATCGTGCTCAAGCCCCCGGCGGGCGGTCCGCTCGTGCTCGCGATCGCGACGATCGACACCGTCATCGCGGGCCCCGCCTACCAGGGTCACATCCACAAGGCCGCCTTCTTCTACGCGACGACCAAGAAGATCGAGCCGGTCACGGCCGGCCCTCCGCTCGGCGGCAAGGTCAACTTCGCGCCGCGCGACGTGGTCGACGTGACCCCGCCGAGAGACCTCACGCTCGGCGCGCCGCCGCCGGGCGCAGAGCCAACCTTCGGAACGACCTGAACCCGACAGCCAAGCCAGATGCCTCAGAAGAAACACTATCCCGAGACCTCCTACCACGTCACCGTGTACGAGGAGGTCACCCAACCGTGGGAAGAAGGCGACGACGAGCCCGAGCATGAGACGACCGTCCACCATAAAGACGACTACACCTCCATGGGCGCCGTGATCGACGCGGTGAAGGACAACAGCTGGCTCGAATGGTCGAGCAGCCGTCCGAGCGATGGCGACTGGCTCACCACGGAAGACGAGCAGGACTACCGCACGGGCGAGACGACGCGCTACGAGCTGTTCGTCAAGCGAAACGACGGCAAGCCCAAGACGCAGAACGAGATCGACCAGCTCGACACGCTGCGCATGGGAAGCAGGCACAAACGCTACAAGGGTGGCGACGTGCCCCACGTCCAGCGTGGCAAGAAGGGATTGTCGAGCGCCGAGTACCTCCCGGCAGGGGGCCACGGCACCATCGAGAACCCCGTGACAGGCACGATCCGCAGACCCACCAAGTCAACCGCGCTGACACGCCGCCAGCTGCGCTTGCCCGGCGTCACCAGAGGACGAGGCTGAGCCATGCGCGACATCCGATTCAAGACCGTCGAGCGAATGCCTCGCGGAAACTACAACCCGAACGACAACATCGTGATCAAGGTCTCAGGCAAGCGCCACGAGCTGGAGAGTGGCCACGGAAGTCACGACGATGTAGACGTGCTGGTCGAGGACGACGGAACCGTCGCCTACATCATCGTGCGCAACAGCGGACTCGGTTACGTCGGCGCAAACGGCTACGACCTCGATCGGGAACCCGAGAAGGCCGACTACACCGGAGAAGACAAAGACGTGTTCGTGCACAAGCCCTACGCCGAGGTCTTCATGGATAGCGACACCGACGTCGAGGAGACGTTCGGAGAGGACGGCTTCAGCAACCTGTCCGGCGAAGAAGTCCTCGAAGCACTCTCACCATGGCTGCAAGGATAGAAACGATGGCACCGAGACCCCCCAAGCTTTGGTGGCAACGCTGCGTCGCCGGCGTGGAAGCCAGCGGCGGCGCCAAGGAGCGACTCGGCGGGGCGCCCGCGGTGTGCGGCGCGACCTGGCGCGACAAACCCTTGAGCGAGAAGATTCGTCAACGCGCGGAGGAGGGAGCCGGCATGGCGAGCGGCAAGAGCAAGAGCGGACCTGCCCCCGATTTCAAAAAGTGCTACCCAAACGATCCAGATCTCGCGAGACGAGCGAAATTCTTCTGGGAGAACTCCGGATGGAGCCACGACCCGAAGAAAGAAACTGAGCGCCACGGCCGGATGCGCGGCGCGATGCAGGCTGCAGAAGCCGAAGACGAAGCCTACAACCGCGGCTGGAGAACGTTCTGGGAAGATGATCCGGAGGGCTGGGACAGCATCGGGGACATCCCTCCCGAAGACATTCGAGAGGTCCTCTGGGCTCGCCTCGTTGACGAGAACAACCGCACGCTCGCGTCGCTCGGATCGATCGTGTTCGGCAGAGGGGAGTCTGGCGAAGACAATCGTCGCTACGGAGAAGTCGTCGAGGCCGAGCTTGCGCTCCAAGCGCTCTCCGAAGCAGGCTGGAAGTGGACACCTCCGAAGGGATTCAAGTAGCCATGCCCCTCGAACGAGGCTGCTCGTCAAAAACGCGCTCGCGCAACATCGCCACTGAAATCCGTGAAGGCAAGCCTCGCGGCCAGGCCGTCGCGGTCGCCTACTCCTACCAACGTCAGCAGAACTGCAAGGGCGTGCCTGCGAGGGCCGAGGGACACAGCGAGGAGATCGTCCGCCACGGCTGGGCCCTCGACGGCCGCTGCGGTCGCGAGCTGGGCGTCATCGTCGGCCAGGACGATCATCAGAAGAAGCTCTGGCTCAAAATGCCGAGCGGGGAGATCTGCGAGGTGCCGATGTCGATCGCGATCTGGGAGAAGCAGATCGCGCCCGCGAAGTACAATTCCGGACGCACCGCGGAGATCGCCTGCCCGAGCGCCGACGCGTTCGCCGCAGCCGTCGTCGGCAACCTCATGGCGATGCGCTACCGCTTCGCCGACGCGATGCGGATCGTCAACGACAACGAGGACAGGGTACGCGCCAGCCACAAGCGCGGCGAGCGACCGGGCGACGTGGCGAGAAAGCTCCACTGATGATCCAGAGAATCACCAAGGCCGAGATCGTTCGCTACGTCGACAACCTCTCGACAGTCGCCTACGTCTCGTGGATCGATCATCGAGGCACAGCCGGCACGACGTCCGGCGAGCCTAGCAATCTCCACATGAGCGCGCTCCTGCGGCGCGCTCATAGAGAGCGCGCTCCCATCGAGTACAAGATCCAGGGCTGGATCCCCGACGGCGAAGAGCTGGCCATCCGCAAGAGGGCGGCCAAGAAGATCCTTCGCAACCTCCACGACAAGATCATGACCAAGAGGCTCTAGTCTCGAAACCCAAGCAAAACGCCTGACATCCTCGCGTGTCAGGGAACGGCAAAAATGGCCCTCCCCATCATCATCCCCGTCCTCGCCGCCCTCGGCATCGGTTTCGTCGCGCTCAAGGCGCTCGGATCGGCCAAGAAGAAGCCGTCGACCACGCCGCAGCCTCCCTCTCAGACCGAGCGAAAGGGCGTGTCCGTCGTGCGCGGAGCGATGCGCTTCGATCCGGACGTCGCGGGCAAGATCCTCGCGAGCCTCGTGCTCTACAAGACGACCGGCCTCGAACACCAGCCCGCTCCCAACACCCCGAACTCCGCCAAGATGACCAAGGTCGAGGTGATCCAGGAGGGCAACGACCGAGGCTTCCAGTTCGCGGCGCTGGAGAGCCAAAACGGCAACGCCATCCTCGCGCCCGCGACCCTGTGGACGCTGCCCACGATGCCGAAGGACCTCGTCATCCGCGCCGTGCAGCCATCCAAATTGCCTGCGGCCGCGGCTCCCGGCAGCGGCTGGGCCATCCTCACCGACACGACCAGCATCGGAGCGCTGGCGACTGCCCCCTCGAAGGACGTGATCGCGAGCCTCGGCGGCGCCCTCATGGGCCCCGAAGCCGTCCCCCCGGTCCCAGGCAGTCCACCAGCATGACTCGGCCAAACACATCCCACCCAAACACATCCCACCGCTTCGAGACAAACGCGCATCCTGCCGTTCCTCGGTGCGACCATCGGGAGCACGCGAGAGGAGGATGCGCCAGCATCCGAAACGGCAGTCCGCGCGCCGGAGCGCGGTGTCGGCCCTCACTCGCCTAGACGGCAAAGATCGTCTCCCCCGCGCACCGCAATCCACCATCCCACTTCCCGCCCTTCCCTCATAGCCTCTCCTCTCCCTCTCGCTCTCCCTCTCGCTCTCTCCCTCTCCTCTCGCTCTCCTCTCGCTCTCCTCTCGCTCTCCTCTCGCTCTCCTCTCGCCTCTCCCTCCCCATGATCGCCTTCGACAAAACGCAGCAGGTCGCCTACGCACGCATCGGCCGGACGGAAGTCTGGATCTGGTGGTACGCCCTCGCCAAGCACTTCGTGGTCACGACGCGCGCGGGCGGCGAAGCCGGCAAGGTGACCGCGAGCTACCTCGCGCGCGAGGTCAGCGACAATTCGACGAAGGAGGCGGCGAGCCCTCTCGTCCACAAGTACGACAGCTGGATGGCGCCGGGAGACTACAGCATGACGATGAGCGCGCATATGGAATACCCGAACGCCGTGCTGCTCACACATCGACAGGGCGACATGGAGATCGAAGGGAGATTCGAGGCGACGCCCGACATCTTCTTCGCCTACAAGCTCGTCGACTGGCAGAAGAAGACCGTCAAGCAAGGCCTCGTCGGCCGGGCGTACTGAGGAGCACCTGAGGAGATCGCAATGTCGAAGGCCAAGACGCATCCCGACGTGGAGTACATGGTCGAGCGAGGCATCGATCGAGGTCACGGCCGTCGCGCGACCGACGCCCGCTACTTCAAGGATCCGGACGAGGCGCTAGCAGCTGCCGCCATGGTCGCCATGTCGAGCGGAGAGTCCACGCTCTCGGTGCTCATCCACAGCGAAGCCGGCGCCAAGTTCCACGGCGGAGACGACGCGGTCGAGTCGTACAGGGAAGACCCCGAGGCGAGCGCCCACGAGCAGTACCAGTTCAAGTGCAACGCCGTGGGAAGAGTCGCGTAGCAGCCTAGCGCTTCCACTGCCTCGACCTTATCTTCGAGGGCATGCTGAGACCCGGGGGACCTGGCAGCCGCGGGTCGGGAGGCCCCGGCCCGAACCGCAACGTGTCCATCGCGCTCGCGGGTGCGAGCAGCCTCGATCCTCGCGTGCCCGACGCCGAGTGGTTCGGCTACGCCTTTCAATGTGTAAGGGAGCAGTGCGGTTGGCGATTCAAGAAGTGGCGATCGATGTGCCCAAATTGCACCATCTTCAACACCATCGTCGCAGTCGTCGCAGTTGAAACTCAGATCATCGATGGTCCCTGCGCGACGACCATGCAGGGAGATCCTGCCACACAGTCCAACGCGGTCACGTCCGGCGCCGCTGGAGCCTCGCAGGAAACTGTCGCGCAAACTCCGGCGACCTCCGGCAGCGGCCGATCTACGGAACACCTCAAGGCTTTCCAGTTCCAGAAGAAGAGCCAGACGATCGAGTCGTCGAAGAGCCCGACGATTGAAACCCAAGCGGCAACCCAGAGCAACGGCAACGTCGTCATCGAGCCACGCAGCAAGCGAGCGAGGGAGATCAGGGCCATCCACCACCCTCGATTGTCCACGGGCTTCCCTGAACTCGATCACTTCTTCGGCGGAGGCGGTCCGCTCGAAGGATGTCTCGCGATGGTTGCCGCACCTCCAGGGGCGGGGAAGTGCCTCGGCAAGGGAACGCCAGTGATGCTCCACACGGGCGAGATCATTCCCGTCGAACTTGTGTCCGTCGGAGATCTACTCATGGGACCGGATTCCAGGCCACGAACAGTCCTGTCGGTGAATCACGATCGAGGACCGCTCTTCCTCATCACACCAGTCAAGGGCGAACCGTGGATCTGCAACGACGCTCACGTCATGACACTCACTGGAACGCGAGATCAGGCTGGACAGACGATCGACATCCCGCTCCACGAACACATCGCAAACTGCGAAGAAAAAAGGTGCAAACTCGATCGAGACTGGAAGCTCCTCCGCGCGCGCGTCTCCTTCCAGCGTCGATCCATCGACATCGATCCATATCTACTCGGAATCTGGATCGGAGACGGGCACCTCGCGTCTCCGCGCATCACGAACCGAGAGCCAGAGATCCTCTCCTACTGCCAGCAAATCGCGAAGAAGCACGGCGTCACCGTCACGGTGACCGAACTTCCGAAACAGAACACGCGAAACATCGCATTTCGCGGATTGAGCCAAGAACACGGTGCCAATCCACTCCGCGTTTTCTTCAGCGAGCGCTGCGTCCTCGACGGCGGCAAGCACATTCCATCGGAGTACATCTACAACGATGAAACGACGAGACTGAAGCTTCTCGCTGGGATCCTCGACACCGACGGAATGCTCACGCACACAGGATCGACCTACATCCTTTCCACCGTCAGTCAACACCTCTGCAACCAGTACCTCTTTCTAGCAAGAAGTCTCGGGTTCGCCGCTTATGCGAAGAAACACGTCTCTACAATCAAATCAATCGGATTCTCTGGCATCTATTGGTACATCTGCATCAGCGGCGACGTCGATCGCATTCCATGCAAAGTTGCAAGACGCAAGGCCAACCCTCGTCGACAGATCAAGCGTGTGAACGTCACGGGCTTCATCGTCACACCAATCGGCGACGGAGACTTCTATGGATTTCAACTCGACGTAGACGGACGCTTCCTGCTCGGAGACTTCACCGTCACACACAACAGCACTTTGCTCACCGAAGTTCTCGCTGCGATGACCTCCATCCACGGAGAGAACGGTCTCTACGCCGCGGGCGAGGAAGGAGAGACAGACGTCACGCTTCGAGCCAGAGAAGGCAGCGGCGAGATCGAGGGCGGCGTCTTCGCGCGATGGCCCGGCAGCCTCGATCGATTCCGCGTCCACGAGTGCACTTCGCCTGAAGAGGTCATCGAGGAGATCGATCGACACGATTGTCGCTTCGTCGTCGTCGATTCCGCCGGCAGCAGCGAGAGCGACGAGACCAGCTCCGGGGACAACGCGCAGATCACGCACGCAGCCAAGATCTACTTCCAGCGCGCGCAGGCGAGGGGACGACACGCCGGCAAACGAAAGTGCGTCATCTTCCTCATCATGCACTGCACGAAGGACGGCGACCTCGCCGGACCCAACAAGGCCGTGCACGAGGCGTCCTTCGGCGTGATGATCGAGCACGTCGATCCCGTCACGCTTCACCCGGTCGATGAACTGTCGAGCACCATCCGCCTTCGGGTCTACAAGAAGAGCCGCGGCAGCAGCAACAAACGCAAGTGCTACTTCGACTGGGAAGACAACGGCCGCCTCATCCCTCGTCCCCTCGACGCCGACGGAAACGCCATGCCTTCGCTCGTGGTGCAGAAAAAGCCGCCTGAAAAGGACAAAAAACAGACTGATATGCAGCCCTCTGTCCCCGACTTGAACCTCCCGGCGACCCCGAAACGGGTCCCTCCCGAGCCCTCGGAACCTCCCCTGGACTCTTCCGAAGCCACCGGGTAGTCTCCCTCTCAGCAGATTCGATCGATGGTGGCACCACGGGGGTGGTTTCCAACCGGACCCGCGCGACGAGCGCAGCCCGCAGGAGCCACCCGAGATGCCCGCGACCGCAGGAACCCTCGAATACGTCCAGACGAGCGAGCTGAACGCCTTCCAGCTTCGCGGTGTGGACGCGACCGCGCTCCGCACGGGCGACCTCGCATTCCTCACGACGACGCTGAGGTACTACTACCTCGACAAGGCGAGCTTCGCGCCGGACGACGGCGTCAACGTCATCACGACCAAAGGAGCCGTCACCGGGCCGTTTCCCCTCGGTGACCCAGCCATCCCCGGTCGATGGATCCTGGGCCCGTGCCTGCCCTGCGGCACGACCGTGACGCTGCCGGACGTCGCGCCGCCGTTCGCCGAGCAGGTCGACGACATCGACGAAGACAGCGTGTTCCTCGTCGCACTCCTGACCGTGCCGGTCATCACCGCGGGCGGAACGAGCCTGGAGATCCAGGCGGACACGAGCGGCGACAGCGACACGGTGAACGCCGGCGCAGACTTCGTCGTCAACGTGGACGGTCTCGACATCCGCGGCTTCGGCTGGACCACGTCGGCCCAAGGCCGCATCGAAAGCGGCGGCATCACGCTCAAGGTCCCGGTCCCGATCGCGGGCCTGCACACGGTCATCTTGCGCTGGGCGGCACGGGGCGGCGGCTTCGCGCGGATCTTCCCCACGACACGTCCGGCGAGCGATCACGCCTCCCTCTTCGTCCGCGAGGTGAATACGTAACCGAGCCAAGTCCCAACGCGGTCGCCTTCGGCACCGCTTGGCGCGCCCGATCACTCTCTCGGAGGTCACTGATGAACCAACTCAAGTCACTCGCGAGCCTGCTCAGGACCACGCATGTCAGTGGAGGTCAAAAATGCCGGCGGTGAGTCCGACGTTGGAGTATGTGCAGACGAGCAGGCTCAACGCCTTCGAGCTTCGCGGGGTGGACGCGACGGCGTTGCGCACGGGCGACCTCGCGTTCCTGACGAGCACGCTGGTCTTCTACTACCTCGACAAGGCGAGCTTCGCGCCGGACGACGGCGTCAACGTCATCACGACGAAGGGCGCGGTCACGGTGCCGTTCCCGCTCGGCGATCCGGCGATCCCAGGCCGCTGGGTCCTCGGGCCCTGCCTCGGCTGCGGGACGACCGCGCAGGATCCGGCGAACAGACCCCTCTTCGCCGAGGTGACCGAAGATGTGAGCACATTCGGTGCCCTCTTCGTGAACTTGCTCACGATCAACGTCGTGACGCCGGGAGGCATCGCGCTGGAGATCCAGGCCGATGCGAGCGGCGACAACGACGCGGCCAACGAGGATGCCGGCGGCGGAGGGGCAGGCTTCCAGATCTTCCTCGACGCACTGCCGGTCCCCGGCGGCACGTCGAGCGCAGAGTTCGTGGTGAGTGCCGCCGGCAGGATCATGAGCGCGCAGATCACCAAGAAGACCGGCTCGCTCTCGGCGGGCCCGCACGTGGTCGAGCTTCGCTGGCGAGGCATCGGCCTCGGCAACGCACGCATCCAACCCGTGACGAGGCTGACCAGCGATCACGCCTCCCTCTTCGTCCGCCAGGTGAACGTTTGAACCGGCCAATGGACATAAGGTCCAGGCAGACTTCTCTCCGGCCAACAATCTCAAGATAAGGGCAAAAAAGATGCCGGCAGTTTCGGGTGACATCGAGTACGTCGGCACGAGCGTTCTGGACGCGGGGCAGCTCGCGGGCGTGGACGCAACCGCACTGCATGACGGCGACCTCGCGTTCCTGACGGGGACGAAGAAGTTCTACCATCTCGACAAGACGAGCGCGGCGGCGCCGGACGGCGTTCTGGTCATCGTGACCAAGAGCGGCGTCGGCCGCTGGCTCATCGGGCCGAACGCGAGCGACAGCAGCGCCGACGGCAAGAAGTTCAGCGGCCTGCTCATCGGCGCGGCCGTGCCCACGTTCGGCTACGCGGCAGACGTCCCGAACGCGCTCGCGACGGACACCATCCAGTACCCGATCGAGAACCCCGCCGTCGCCGTGCGCATCGAGGTCGACGTCTCGGTCGGCAACAACACGTTCACGGTCGCGCCGACGACCTTCACGCTCTACAAGAGCGGCATCGCGACGGCGGTCTCGGTCACGTTCAACCCCGGCGTCAACGGCCAGAAGTCGGCCACTGCGCTGCTCGCGTTCGTAGCGACCGACACGTTCGACCTGCGGGTCGACAACCCGGGCGACATCGCCGACGTGGGCAAGTTCGTCTTCTTCTCGGCGGAGATCTCCCTCTACTGACAAGGGCAGAGGCTAGAAGAGCATGGACCTCATCTCCTCCCGCACCCTCGTCGCCGCTAGCCTGAGCACGCTCGCCGCGCTCGCTTCTCTGCCAGGACCGCCTCAGCGGGTAGTCACGCACTGCCAGGAGGTAGACGCGCACTACCTGTTCGTGCCGGGAGACGCGACGGCGGTCGACGGAGTGACGAGCATCGCTCCTACGGGCGGCACGCCAGGAAGGTTTTTGCTCGGTAGTGATCGGATCTCGATCGCACCGCTCGGCGGAATCATCGACGATACAGCGAGACTCCAATCATTCATCGACGCGTGTGCCGGAGCATGCGACATCGTTCTCCGCGACGGTGTTTTTCGCATCACTTCGTCTCTGCTGATCAATCAGACCGATCAGCCGACCACGCTCAGCGGAGTAGGCAACAGCAACCAACTTTACGGAGCCCCACCTGGAGTCGGCAGCGTCCTCCAATGGGTCGGCAACGCTGGCGCCCCGGTCATCTCAGTGAGCGCCAGCGCCACCACTGTCACGATCAAAGATCTACAAATCGACAACGATGGCGTCGGGGCTGCCGCCGCGACGCACGGGATCCTGGCGGTGGACAGCGACCAGATCCGAATCATCAACGTCGTCATGTTCCCATCAGACGCAGCTCGCGGGTTTTCGGTCGCCGCCATAGCTCTCGGAGATGCAACCCACGACCTGCTGAAAGCTCATATTCAGGACGTATACATCCGGTTCTGTGCAGTCGGTATCCTCGTGGCCAACACGATCCACGCAGAGATCACGCACGCGACACTGATCGAAAATACTACGTGCATGGTTGTTGGGACCGCCACAACGACGGCCTACAGCACCTCGTGCACTGGATGTACGTTCGAGCCACGCAACGGTCAGACCGGAGCCCGCGTGGTCCGGGCGAATAGCCTATCGTTCTTCGGGTGTCAGTTCGACGCGTGGGACAATACTCACTTCGGACTGGAGATTCTTTCTACGGCGGCGCTCGCCGACGTGGTGTCCGTAATCGGCTGCCGCTTCACCGGGAACACGGTTCCGAGCGGGATAAAGATCGACTTCGTCGCAGCGACGGTGAACGTCATCGGGGCGTACTTCTCTGGATTCACGACATCCGGGATCAAGAACGCCAACAACAAGTGGCTGAACATCATCGGATGCCACGGTGAAGACAACGGAATCCAGATCGTAGACTCGACGACGATTGGCAGCGTGCGCATGGTCGGTAACGACGTGGTCGGCACCGGGATCATCGCCGACCTCCTCGGATCCGGATCTGACCTTGCCGTCCGAACGTTCCTTGCACTTGGAGGAGGGACGCAGCCCGCGACGGGGCTGCTTCGTTTCCCGAAACCAAGCGAGCAGAGCGTGCTCGCCGTCTTCAGACGCGAAGCGAGCGCGGTCGACGTTCCATTTCTTCGCACCGACGTGTCGAGCAATCTGAGGATCGGCGAGACGGACGTAGGCGTGTTGCCGACGGTGACGATTGAGTCCAACACGGACATGTACTTACGCACGCCCACGCTTTACTTGCGAGAGGTGGGTGGCGCGATTCGCAGCACGTGGACGATCGCCGCTGCCTCTTTATGGAACGTGGCCGCAGCGAGTTCGCTCGAATTCCAAGTGAACGCAGCGTCACGCTTCAAGATCGACGCTACCGGACTCGCATTCTACGGCGGCGCGCCAGTCGCACAGCCGACCGTTACGGGCGCGCTTTCCACCGTCGCTGACGCCGCTGCCAAGGCAGTCCTCACGAGCATCATTGCGGCGCTCAAGGTCACTACCGGCGTCGATCTCGTGATCGACGGGACGACGTGAACCCATGGACCTCATCTCCTCCCGCACCCTCGTCGCCGCGAGCTTGAGCACGCTCGCCGCGCTCGCTTCTCTGCCAGGACCGCCGCAGCGCGTGGTGACGTACTGTCACGAGATCCAGGCGTTCTACGAGTTCGTCCCTGGAGACGTGACCCCAGCGCACGGACTCAACGTCATCGCTCCGACGGGAGGAACGGCCGGACGGTGGTTGCTGATGCTCGTAACGACACCGTATATGCCCTTCTGGCTCGTCGGCGACAGCAACGGCGACTTCGACTTCGTGGGCCACGTCGCCACGCTCGCTTCCACTTCCTCACGTGGAACGCGCTGCGTGACGCATATGTTGCACTGCTGTCCGCACATTGCGCAACCGACGGCAGGATCATCTTCATCGACACGAAGAACTCCGTCGGCCCGGGAGACTTTCAGGACGGTCTCCACTTCAATCGACTCGGCAACGCGGCGATCGGGAGACTGATCGCGTCGCAGATAGACACGCGGATGAGCACGTCCGCCCGTCGCGGTGGAGCGGCGCCAGGACTGCCAGGCGTGCTGGAGCAGAGGAACCTCGCCGGGTCCCTCATCCTCGGCGCGAACGACGACGCGAGGCTCGCGACCGGGACCGGAGGCCTCGACATGCCGGCCGGGCCTGGCCTGGCCGGGTCCTACGCGCTCGCCTTCGACGTGTACCCTACGGCACTCGCCGCAGGTCCGCTCACGCTAGCCGCGATGGGGCCGCGCCACGCAGAGCCTGCGACTTGGTATCTGTTTCAGCAGGCAGGTGAGGCACTGACGCTCCAGATATACGACGGCGCAGGTGTCGGCAACATCACCGGATCCGCATGCGACTTCTCGCTGAAGGTAAACAAGTGGCACCGCATCGTCGGAATCTGGTACCGAAGCGCCACCGCCGGACAGTCCGTCGTAGGCCTCTACTGCAACGCCAAGCTCGTCGGACTGCTCTACGGGCTCGCAAGCACGTGGCTAGCGAGCGCACAGACGTTCTTCCTCGGCAACGGTCCTGACTACGCCTCGACACCCGGCTACTACTCAAACGTACGTTGCTGGAAGGGATCCGAGATGCCGCGTCCAGGTTCGCTGGAAGCATTGCGAGCAGTCGAGGACAACTACTTCCACGACGCGCCGCTGATCCCGACGGGTGGAGCCGCGACCTACGAGCTAGACGGAGCGCTGACAGACGACGTGTCCGGCAATGCAGCACTCACGCTCGTCGGTGCGGGCGCCGTCCTCACTGCGGCTTACCCCGGTGGCACGCCGCTGCGTCCGTGGGAAGTCGGCGCGGACTATCAGCCGTAAGCCATGGACCTCATCTCCTCCCGCACCCTCGTCGCCGCTAGCCTGAGCACGCTCGCCGCGCTCGCTTCTCTGCCAGGACCGCCTCAGCGGGTAGTCACGCACTGCCAGGAGGTAGACGCGCACTACCTGTTCGTGCCTGGAGACGTGACGGCTGTAGATGGGTGGACGAGCATCGCGCCGACGGGCGGGACGGCGGGGAGATGGTTGTTGGGGGCGGATGCGATCTCGATAGCGTCGATCGGCGGAGGCGCAGACGATGCGGCGAGGGTCCAGTCTGCTTTGACGGCCATATCGTATAAGGCGCGGCTGAATCTCCGCGCCGGAGCCTATACGTGGGCGACGACTGCGAATGTCCCGTCCGGGAGTCACATCGTTCACGAGCCTGGAGTCGTCATCACTTCGACCCAGGCCACCGGCGCCGATACGTCTTTCATCTACAACGCCGTCCCGACGTACGCAGGCGCGGCAGTCCTGGCGGCGAGCGTGACGGTCGGTGCGAATACTGTCTCGTCTAACACGTCGTTTCCGGCTGGCACGCGTCCCTGGATTGGACAGACCCCAGGGATCCACCAATTCGTCGCTCAGCAGTACACGGTGATCTCGGTCGCTGGCATCGGCCCGTTCACGCTCACGCTCGACCGTCCGGTGCTCTTCCCGTTCCTGATCAATGACCTCGTGCGGCCGATCTCGGTCCCGGTCGACGACATCGTCATCGAAGGCAACGGAGCGAGGCTCACCGGCACGGTGGACCGCTTCGTCCGGATCCAGGGCGGCTACCGCTGCCTCGTGACCGACTTCGAGATGCGTCCTACTGGTGCGAACACGCCGCACGGCATGTCGTGGGATCTCGCCTGCCTCGACTGCAAGAGCAGCGGGATCGCGGCCTACGACTGCGCTGCGGCCACTCAGATGGAGTCGAGCGAGCGGCTTGTCTGCGAGGCGCACTGGTCGGAGCGGAGCGGGACAGGCGTCCTTGCCTATGACTGTGCGAACTGCGACATCATCGCCTGCTCGACGAGCGGGAACAGCGTTTCAACCGGCCAATCTGGCGTGACGCTACGGACGAACCCAGGCAACACACAGCCGGTCGGCTGCTTCGACGTGCGCGTCTACGGCGGCGAGATCGACTTCACGCAGACTGGCGTGAGCCTCTCGCGCTCGACCGACTGCACGTTCGTCGGGCTCACGGTGACGAACTGCGAAACGAACTACAGCACGAGCGCGAACGCTACCCGCACGACGTTCTCGGCCTGCACGTCGAAGCGTGCGACGGTAGTGGGCTTCGATATCCAGGGTCCTGGCTGCCGGCTCATCGCTCCGAAGTCCCTCTCCGACCTGCGGTTCATGCGCGTCGCCGGGGCCTCGGTAAACATGGTTGAGATCACGTCTTCGGACGTGTCGAGCTATGGAGACAGCGGCTTCGTGAGGATCGACGCCGACGTGGTTGCAGGCGCGTTCGTGCGCGTGCTCGGAGGCCGGGCGCAGTCAACGAGCAACAACGCGAACGGCGTGGACATCGCGTCGCCGTGCACGGTGATGCTACGCGACCTCGACCTGTCGATCGGGGCGACATTCGGGATCCTGCACCGCAACGGCGCCGCTGGAGTCTGCATTCTCGAAGGCGTCACCATCACTGGAGCAGGTGGTGCCATCGGGTACTCCAGCGGCAACGGCGGCAATACGCTACGCAAGTACGGTCGCAACGACCTGAACGTGACGACGCCATACCAGATCAACGCGGCGAGTTTCGTCAACAGCCCCACTGGCAACGGGGCGCCAGAAGGCACATTCGTGCTCACCGGCGCGGTCGCGGTCGCTTACGCGTTCCCGGACGTGAAGGCGTCCGACTCCGTGAAGCTGACGCGCCGCGTGGCTGGAGGCGTGGCTGGCGTTGAGCCTACGTTCGTCATCACGCCTGGCACCGGCGTGGCCATCACCGGGACGGCCCAAGACACCAGCACATACGACATCGAGATTGGGTGACATGACCCCCTCCCAAGTCAAAGCCGAGATCGAGCGCATGATGCTCGCCTCACCATCTCCCGAGGCCAGCGCGGTGCTCTCGCGCATGCCGCGCGGCAGGTGCGCGTGCGGCGGCAAGCTCTCGCGCAGGGCGGGCAGGTGCGCGCGGTGCGGTGGCAGCGAGCTGGCACAGGTGCCGAGGCGAGCGCCGGAGGCTTCGAGTCGGCGTGAGCGCGGGCGCGAGACGGAGGCGGCGGTCACCGTCGCGCCCGGTACGTCCGCCTTCAGGTGAACGCAGAGGACCGAGGGGACTCACCTCACGAGTCGTCGCGGCTTGCACCTCTCGTTCGTCGCCGTGCCGTGCCCGAGCATCCCGACCGAGAGGGTCATCGACGGCCAGCCTGGAAACGGCGTCAAGAGCGATGCCGCGGTCATGGCCCAACCTGCGACCTGCACCACGCGACGAGCGCCGGCCGAGTGGATGACGGAGTTCGGCGACCGGCTCGCCGTCAGCGCAGAGCGCGCATGCATCCACCAGAGACTATCTTGGAGAAGGGTTCAAAGACCAGCAGTATGATTTGTCAAGCGATCCGTCATTGTCATATGCTCGTGATCATGTCAGCCCTCGATATCCTCCCAGACAGCCGCGCCAAAGTGGCGCGCGGCTCGGTGCGCAGGGTCCAGACTTTCGGCGACGAGACTTACGTCACGAACTGGATCCCGGTCTATTGCCACAACTGCGGCAAGGACAATGGCTATGTCCCGGAGGAGAACTGCAACTTCACGTTCTGGCTCTGCGACCCGTGTGCAGAGAAGTGGGGTGACAAGCTCTTCGACCACTACGTCGAGCCTGATGTGGTATTCTGGCAGCGCGTGAAAGAAGAGCAGTTGGACAAGCACCAGCGGGAGATGACGCAGACGGAGTTGCTGGCCGAGCTGGAGAACCCGAACACGCCGCTCGCCAAGATGTTTCGAGAACGCCTCGCGAAAGGACCGCTCTGATGGCCGACGACAAGAGCCTGACGAAGACGAAGAAGCCGCCGACCGAGACCGCGATGTGTGCATGTCCCGGATGCGGCAGGCAGGCGATCGAATCGACGGCCGGAGACCCGACGGCCGATTCGTTCGTCCTCGACACATCGGAAGGGGACGCCGCCTTCGGCAGAAAAGCGCTGACCAACGACGGAAAGTCGCTGCCTCACGTCCTGCCTAAGCACGAGGTCGCCCACGACCCGCTCAACCACTGCTGGACGCACCGTGCTTGGATCGGCACGCCTCACGCGCGCCAAGTCGCCGTCTTGAAGGGAGTCTAGGTCATGGGTGTCTTCGTCTACGGCGTCACCAACGCGGCGCTCGTCACCACCAACGCGGTCGTCAACACGCTCAACGACTTCGCCTTCATGAAGCCCGGTGCCACCGGACGCGGGGCGAGGATGGTCAAGATCGACCTCATCGGGCGAGCCGGCAGCCTCACCTCCATTTCCGGAATCGCGATCCGCGTCAACAAGTGGTTCACCACGGCGTCGACCGGCTCAGCGATCACGCCGACGCCGAAGGACAGGACTGCGCCGGCGGCAACGGCAACTGCCGGCATGTCCGCCACCACGGTCACGAGCGGGACCGGAGGTCCGACCGCGCTGGGCGTCTGCGGCTGCGGCGCCGCAGGACCGGGAGGTTGGGTGGCCCGCGACCAGGACGACGGCTACGAATTGAACGCCGCCGACACCCAGAGCATCGACCTGAACAACATCGCGGCGACGGTCTCGCTCGCATTCGAGTGCGCCTTCGACATCTCTGAGTAATGCGGAGAGGAGCAGTCCCGTGGCCCACGTCCAGCCGGAGGTCATGTCGCGCCCAGGGCGCCTCTTCATGCTCGAATGCGATGTCTGCGGCGCGCGCTCGCCGCTGCGTCACGACTACCCGAGGCTCATCGAAGAGTGCCGCGCCGCGGGCTGGCGCGTGCTGCCGGCCGCGAGCGAGCGGGCGGTCGACGGCCGCTTTGCATGCGCAGGCTGCGTGCCGATGTTCCGGAGGGGGCTCACATGAGCCACGTGGTACTCCACGGCGGCGCGCTCGGCGGAGAGGTCGCGGAGGTCGAGGATCTGAAGCCTGGCATCCAGATGCGCTTCGACGACCCTGGCAAGCCGGGGCGCAGGAAGCTCGTCTACGAGGTGCGTGTGGAGGTCGACCAGGAGACCGACGAGGAGCGCGTCCACGCGGTCTTCGTCGGCACGGAGCAGTAGCCGTGGGTGCCTGCGGGTCCGCCATCCTCGACTTCGGCACGACGCCAACGACGAACGGCAGCGTCGTCATTCCAATGGCGGGAATCGGCGCGGGGAGCTGCGTCGAGGTATGGATCGACTACAAAGACTCAGCCGACCACACCGCCGACGAACATCTCGCCGAGCCGCTTCGCGTCGTCGCGGGAACCATCGTTGCAGGAGTGAGCGCGGTCGCGTACGGATTCTGTGACCTCGGCTATACATACGGAAAGTTCAACCTCATGTGGGCGTGGAACTAGGGGCCTGACCGATGGGACTGATGATCGTCGACGGCGCCGGAGGCGGCACGCTCGTGACGGTGGACGCCAACAAGGCGCTCCGCGCCACGCTCTACGACGACCAGGCGGCCGCCACGGCGCTCGCTCGCCAAGACCGCACGGGGATCACGCCCGGCACGACCCGCGCGCTCCTCGTCGGCGGCGACGACTACAAGCTCGCACGCCTGATACGGGCATCACCCGACGGCACGCTCAGGTCCGGCGACGACACGGTGCTCCTCTACGACTCGATCGAGGGCGCCGCGGTCGACACGAACAAGTGGATCCAGACCACGACCACGATGACGATCGTGCAGGCGATCGTGACCGGCACGAACTTCAATAACGGCGCGAGCGTAGCGACCACCGTCGGCGCGCTGCACACGAGTCACCGCCGATTCCCATTCATCAACCGAAACTCGCTTGCCTTCAGGTGCCGAGCCAGGGACACGGCACACTTCACGAACAACCTCATCGAGCGCGGGTTCGGCGCCCCGACGACCGCCACGGCCGCGAGCATCGTCGACGGCGCGGTCTGGCGCAAAGACGGCACCGGGCAGTACGTGCCCGTAGTGTCGATCAATGGCGCCGAAGCACTTGGAACGCCGATCAGCAACGCAACGTTCCTCGCCAGCGTCCCCGCGACTGATTACGCGTATTTCGCCGTCTTCTTGGAAGAGACTCGCGCGACGTTCACGATCGTGACGCAGGCTGGCGTCCTCGTGAACGAACAGACGGTCGAGTTCGGTAACACGATCGGCACGTTCGGCGCCACGCACCTCTCGGCGATGCATCGTATCTACAATAGCGGTGCCACCGGCACTGCCGTACAGATGTTCGTCTCGCAGACCAGCGTCTGGATGATCGACTGCTACGGCCCGACCTGGGAGCAGTCGATGGTTGACATGAACTACGGCTCTCTCACGAGCCCTACCGCGTTCACCCAGCTCGCGAACTACGCGAACTCGGCTGCGCCCGCCTCGGCGACGCTCTCGAACACCGCCGCCGGCTACACCACGCTCGGCGGCCAGTGGCAATTCGCGGCCGTGGCCGGCGCTGAGACCGACTACGCGCTCTTTGGCTTCACGGTGCCTGCGCCGTACTCCTTCACGGCCACTCGATGCTCGATCAGCAGCTACAACACCGTCGTCGCGGTCGCCACCACCGCGACGGTGATGTCGTGGGGTCTCGGCTTCAACTCCAGCGCCGTCTCGCTCGCGACCGCCGCGCCGTATACGCCGATGCGCAAGATCATCGGCATTCAGTCCTTCCCCATCGCCGCGGCCATCTCGGCGATGCCGACCAACCCGCAGATCGAGTGGACTGGACGTGAAACAGTGCAGCCGGGCAGGTTTCTACACGTGATCCTGAAAATGCCGACTGCGACCGCGACTGCGACCGAGATCTTCCGCGGGTCGTGCGCGATCGAGGGGTTCTTCCAGTAAAGAGGTAGGCCGTGTCCCTCCTCCTCGCGCAACTGACTCCCGCGACGTTCGTCCCCGACGAGGAGGCGGTCGTCATCGTCGCTCCGGCCGCGGTCGCACCGGCGGCTCAGCAGCCGTGGTCCTACGACCAGAGCGACCTGCCGACGCCTGCCAAGGACACGGGCGACGCCCCGCCGCTGGTCGTGACTCTGCCCACGACCACCGCGCTCGACCCGTGGAGCTACGAGCAGAACGACATCGTTGCCACTACGTTCGTCGAGGAGACCGAGTGGGTCCAGCTCGCTCCGTGGCCACCCCCGCCCGCGTCCACGCTCACGATCTTCGACCCAAGCGAGGTCACGGTCGTCGCCCACGACGACGAGGACTCGCGCGTGGTCCTCCCGGTCCCGCCCCAGCCGCCGCAACCAGAGCCATGGCGCCACGAGCAGAACGAGATCGTCAGCGTCGGCAACGACGACTCCGAGATCTGGTACGCGACCAAGTGGAGCGACACGCTCACGGTCACGCTCGACCAGTGGATCTACGAGCAACACGAGAAGGCAAGTCCTACAGCCGCCGAAGAGGACTGGCTACCACTCACTGTCAGCCCGACGCTCGGACAACCGTTCACGCCGTGGTCGAGCGAACAGAACGAAATCGTCAGCGTCGGCAACGACGACTCCGAGATCTGGTACGCGACCAAGTGGGCGGACTCGTCGACCACCGCGATCGACCTTTGGCTCCAGGAACAGAACGAGATCGTCAGCGTCGGCAACGATGACTCGGAAGTCTGGTACACGACCAAGTGGATAGACTCACCGACAGTCACCCTCGACCAATGGGTCTACGAACAAGGCGAGCGAGCGAGCCCCACCATCTTCGAGGAAGACTGGCTCCTACCTCCACCCGCAGCCGTCATCGGCATACCTCTCGCGCCGTGGCTAGACGAGCAGAACGAGATCGTCAGCGTCGGAAACGACGACTCGGAAACCTGGCTCACCCTCTGGTCCGAGCTGCCGAGGACTGTCTTCCTCGATGCGTGGCTTCAGGAACAGAACGAGATCGTCTCGGTCGGAAACGACGACTCCGAGATCTGGTACACGACAAAGTGGACTGACACGCCGACCTTCACGCTCGACCTCTGGCCGCAGGATCAGAACGAAATCGTCAGCGTCGGCACGGACGACTCCGAAGCTTGGTACCGAACTGAGTGGGCCAGCTCTCCCACGATCACCCTAGACCAATGGGTCTACGAGCAGCACGAGAAGGCGAGCCCCACTGTCCAGGAGGAGGACTGGCTCCCGCTCCCGCCCGCGCCCGTCGTTGGCGCACCGTTCGCGCCCTGGGTCGACGAACAGAACGAGATCATCTCGGTAGGCAACGACGACTCCGAGATGTGGGTCACGTTCTGGTCGGAGCTGTCGCGAACCGTATTTCTCGATCCGTGGCTCTCTGAACAGAACGAGATCGTCTCGGTTGGAAACGACGACTCCGAGATGTGGGTCACGTTCTGGTCGGAGCCGTCGAGGACGGTCTTCCTCGACACGTGGCTTCAGGAACAGAACGAGATCGTCAGCGTCGGAAACGACGACGGTGAAGCCTGGTACCGAACCGAGTGGGCAGCCTCCCCGACGATCATGCTCGATCTCTGGCCGCAGGAACAGCACGAGATCGTCAGCGTCGGCACCGACGACTCGGAAGTCTGGTACGCGACCAAGTGGACGGACACGCAGACCATCGCGCTCGACCTGTGGCTCTACGAGCAGGATGAGAGGGCTAGCCCCACCATCGTCGACGACGAATGGCTGCCGACCCCGCCCACGTTGCAGATCGGACTCGCTTTCGCGCCGTGGAACGACGAGCAGAACGAGATCGTCAGCGTCGGCACCGACGACTCCGAAATCTGGTACCGCACGAAATGGACCCCGACACCCACGACGGCGATCGAGCCGTGGCAGGGCGAGCAGAACGAGCGCCCCACACCTCCGGTTCCACCTCCACCTCCGCCTCCTGCGGGCGGCGGAGTCGGCGGCAGACGCATCTGGGCAGAGCCCATCTGCGAGCCAGAAGAGGAGGTCTGCCTCGACATCACCGAAGAGTTCGAGATCGACCTCGCGCTGGAGGCGACCTGGAAGCTCTTCTGCATCGTCAACTATCCAGTCACTCACGAGGAGGGAGCCCGCAGCAAAGAGGTCGAGAAGAAGCTCGGCCTGATCGAACGCCTGCGGCGCCTCGTCGCGCTCTCCGGATCGGACAACCCCCACGAGGCGCGTGCGGCAGCCGACCAGCTCGCCCGCATGCTCCGGGAGAAGGGCCTCAT